>Ga0208549_100185_pt1 | contig 30447 bp, 30 predicted proteins | sample BED_host_MetaG_FD_187135 | JGI IMG/M metagenome (GOLD analysis project Ga0208549, IMG submission 187135) | Hot spring microbial mat communities from Yellowstone National Park, Wyoming, USA - BED_host_MetaG (SPAdes) (version 2) | ecosystem: Environmental > Aquatic > Thermal springs > Hot (42-90C)... | reverse complement strand
CTCTTTACCATAAATTGTGAGTTTTTCAATTTGTATCAAGCTTACTTATTTATTCTAAAAATAAAGACGCCTAGATTTTATTTTTTAAGATAAAAGTCCTTGTATCTTTCTCTCAACACTCTTTTGTTGAATTTGCCCACGCTTGTTTTAGGAACTTCATCTATAAACAATATTTCATCAGGAAGCTGCCATTTTGCAAATTTACTACTCAAATGTCTGTATATTTCCTCCTTTGAAACCTTATCTTTGTATTCCTTTTTTAAAACAACAAAGGCTAAAGGTCTTTCACCCCATTTTTCATGCTGAATACCCACTACAGCAGCCTCGAGAACAGCAGGATGTGACATTAAATGATTCTCCATATCCACTGAAGATATCCATTCTCCTCCGCTTTTAATTAAATCCTTAAACCTATCTACGATTTTGATGAAGTTCCTATAAGTTGCATAAGCAGCATCCCCGCTTTTCCACCATCTATCTAGCTCATATTCTATGAAAGATTCCACCGTTGCAGGACTGTTATAATAGCTGTTAGCAACAAAATGGCCTCTCATTATTATTTCTCCTACAGATTTTGAATCCTTTGGAAGTTCATTGCCATTTTCATCAATGATTTTATATTCAATACCAAATATAGGCAGTCCTTGCATTTTTTTAAGATTCCAAATTTCTTCTTCAGAGAGTTTTCTCCGAAGCTCAGGATAGGTAATTTCAAACCAGGTAGCGGCATCTGTTTCAGTACAACCATAGGCATGGATTACTTCTATTCCAAATTTCTTTGCCCTTTTCATCAAAGCCAAAGGTGGTTCAGAACCCCCACATGTAACCTTTGAATTTAGAATAATTTGCTTATTCGAGTTTTCAAGATAATTTATTAGTGAATTTAGGACAGTAGGTGCTGCATTGAATAGTGTAACACCTTCATTTAAAATTAAATTAATAATAGGTTCCGGCTCATTGATAGAATATTTTCCAGGGAAAACTAGTTTAGCGCCAGCTAAAGTAGAAGAATAAGGCATGTTCCAACTGTGTATATGAAACATCGGAACAAGAAATAAAGCAGCATCTTCAGACTTTAAGTTTAGGGCAACAGCTTGAGATAAAGCGTGTAAAACTATTGCTCTATGTGAAAAATATACGCCCTTAGGAGAACCAGTTGTTCCTGAGCTATATGTAGCTACACATGCTGTTCTTTCATCTATCATAGGAAAGTCATAGGTTTCTTTCTGTTTCTCTATTAATTCATAAAATGAAACTGTATTTTCCAGCTTTGTTTCAAACTTATTACTTTCAGAAATTACTACAAAATTCTTGACTTTTACATTATTTCTTATGATCTCTGCTAAGCTAAGCAAGCTTTCATCAACGAATATCCATTTTACTTTACTATGGTTTGCTACATAAGAAATTTCATTTGGATGCAACCTTAAGTTTAATTCAACCAAAGTAGCACCTATTCCGGATATCGCAAAGAACAGACAATAGTAATTATAAGTATTCCAATCTAGAACGCCTACCCTGTCTCCTGGTTTTATTCCCAGCTCTTCCAAAGCATTAGCCATTTTTGAAACTCTTATAAATGTATCTTCATAATTTGTTCTTAGAATCTTTCCATCATTATTTCTACACGTTATTTCTCTTTCCTGAAAATTTCTTTTTGAATGCTTAAGAATATTTATAGTATTAAGCTGATAATCATCCATCGTCGTGGAAGGATAACCTCTTAAAAGCCTCATCATAATAATTAGTATTTACAAAAGTAAAAGCTTTAGAAAAAAAATTATGACTAACTGCATGACAAGCCATCGTCTCAACGATTTTCTAATTTTTTTCTCAATAATGTTTATTATCATGATAATCCATTTAAGAAATAGAAATATGGCAGAGGCTGTGTTGGTAATTGACATGTTAAAGGATTTTGTATACGGTTCATTGAAGTGTGAAAGAGCCCAAAGAATTATTCCAAGCATAAAAAAATTGTTAAATGAAGCGAGAAATAAAGGAGTACCAGTCATTTACGTCGGTGATGCACACTTGCCCAAAGATCCTGAGATTAGCCTTTGGGGTCCTCATGCAATGAAAGGCACAGAAGGTGCGAAGACGATTGATGAAATTGCACCGACAGAAAAGGATTTCGTTCTTGAGAAAAGGACTTATAGTGCATTTCATGAAACAGGATTGGATCTTTTATTAAGGCAACTTAACGTTAAGACTGTTATAATAACCGGGCTTCATACAAATATTTGCGATAGACACACAGCTGCTGATGCTTATTTTAGAGGATACAAAATTAAGATCCCCGAAGACTGTGTAGATAGCTTTTCAGAAAAAGATCATATAGAAGGATTGGAATACTTAAGAAGAATTTATGGAGCTGAAATAACCAATAGCGAGAATATAATAAAATCATGGAGAGAAAAAGAAGCAAGAACATAGAAATATTTAGTTTCATGGAAATATTCAATTTTCGATAAGCTTCATTTAAAATTTATTTAAAATTTTTCCTAAATTATTTCGAAGTGAAATATTTTGAAAATCTTTGGATTTGGACTCATGAAAACATAAGAAAAAAGCTAAATTGGTATTATCAAGTATCTTTGAATAAAAAGCCTGCAAAGTATTTAATATGCAGAAGAATTAAATGCGAAACGAATTTAAAAGAATCTTCTGATAGTGAACTTTGGAATGAACATAAAAGATTGTCAGAAGATTTTTCGAAATTTTTTGAAAAAATAAAGAAAGATGAAGTGAATTTAAAAGACTTTTCTATTCAAAGTCCGAATTTCTTAGACCTTAAGGTTGAACTGGTAAAAAGAATGCTTAGAAGTTGTGAATTTTGTAGATGGCTTTGCAAAGTTGATAGAACAAAAGGAGATAAGTTTGGAACTTGTCAACTTGATGTAGTTTCAAGAGTGAGTAGCTATTTCCATCATAGAGGTGAGGAGTTACCAATTAGAGGAACAAAAGGTTCAGGAACAATTTTCTTTACAAGTTGTAATATGCGATGCGCGTTTTGCCAGAACGGAGATATTAGCACAGATAAACTTAACGGTATTCCAATAACACCAAAGCTTCTTGCATTGATGATGCAACAATTGAGATTGGAGGGAGTTCATAATATCAATTTAGTAGGAGGAGAACCTACAATTCATTTGCATACGATAGTTGAAGCGATTTCCTTGTTAGGCTATGCTAAATTTGAAAAGAAAGATTATGGATACATATTGAATGCTTATTCAGATTATTATGCATACAAATTTAATTATGAAGAAGCTAACTACGAAGGAGAGTTTAATGTTCCCATACTTTGGAATTCAAACTTTTTCATGAGCGATAAAGCAATGAAAATATTGAGAGAAATAATAGATATTTGGCTCCCTGACTTTAAGTTTGGCTCTGATAAGTGTGCTATTAAATTATCCAGAACTCCATGGTATTTAGAAACTGTTACCAAAAATCATAGGCTAATTTATGAATGGGGAGAAGATTTTCTAATTAGACATTTAGTTATGCCAAATCATGTTGAATGCTGTACAAAGCCTGTTTTAAAATGGATTAAGGATAACATGCCTGATGCATTGGTAAACGTAATGTATCAATATCATCCTGATAACTTCTGCAATCCTTACTCAACTAAATTCGATATAAGATATAAAGAAATTGCCAGATATCCTACAAAGGAAGAGCTCATGAAGGCTTATAACTATGCAAAAGAATTGGGCTTAGATTTTGTTATTGTTAGTTTTGATAAATTCATAACTGATAAAATTGAAGAAATAGAAAAGGTAGTCGATGAAGTAATTATCTATAGGTAGTTTTTTGCAACCATTGAGAATCTCATTCTTTTAAAACGGTAAGGAGATCAGCTTCCAAAAATAATTGAATCAATCCTCTTTAGCACTTTATTACTTGATATTGTTAAAGCTGCTGATGATATTCCAATTAAAGCCGTTAGTAAAGTTAAAGGAACTACTTCAGCTATTCCTCCTATAATTGTAGGAAATGAGGCTGATCCTGCATCTCCTGTAAATTGCCACGTAGCTAAAAAGACTGTTCCTTCTTTCTTCCCTAAACTAAATCCTATATCACTTCCAACGGTAATCAATAAACCAGCACCAAAACCGTTTCCAAGACCAATTATAGTAGAGGCAACATAGAAAGATAGGTAATTGAATGATAGAGCTAATGAAATGAAGCCTGCTGTTAATATTCCAAAGCTTATGAGACCATTTATGCTTCTTCCCTTTTTGTCCATTATGATTCCAGCAGGATAAGAACCAATAACATCTAAAGCTCCCGCTATACTTAGAGCAATTTCCCACCGTGCTATCAGATAAATTAAGCAAGTCCTTTCCAATGAGAGGAAGCAAAATTAGTCTGCTTGACCTTATCCCCTGAACGAAAAACTGAATAGCTGACAAAGATGTTAAGTATCCTTTACTTAGATTGAAGTTCTTAGAAGATGTTAATACTTCCTTTACATCTAGTTTAGGAAGATTAAATCTCTTAATATCTGGGATTATATTTACAAGAGTAGCAATCAAGGAAATGAGGAAAGAAATGAAGAAAACTTGCCTATAACTAGTTACTTCAATCAAGGCTGCAACAATAGCAGGACCTATAAATGTTCCAATTCTTTCTGAAGCGCCTACAAAAGAAGAAGCTCTACCCCTCATTGAATAATCAAGATAGTATGAAATAACATACCTTCTTGAAAGTAGCCAAAGACTTCTACCTCCTCCGAATAATATTGCAAACAAAATAACTGAAGCGCTGTTAAGATATAAATACATAACAAATGCTGAAACTGTTATAATAGCCAAGGATAATCTCATTAAGTTTCTTTCATTCATTTTTCTTAACGCTATTCCACCTGGAAGATCAAATATTAGTGTCCCTATAGAAATAGCAGAGGTACCAATACCAACCTGTATAGGACTAAAGCCAATCGATATCAAATAAAGAGGTATAACTGTGATGAGAATTCCTCTGCTAATAGCTGCGATAACTGAAGGCAAGTATACATCAATTAACAGCCAAATCCAGATTTTATTGGAATTCATTTGTATTTCGTCTTTTTTAGCTAAAAGAATAGTACAATTCTGCTTAAATATTCTTCTTTTTTAAATCGAAATATAAAAATGTTTGAGAAAGTGAGTTTAAAGCTAAATTCATTTAACTTTTTTCTCTAATCTATTTTAAGCAAGCTTTGTCAATTTTTTATTTATGGTAACCGAAAAATTTTGGCAAAATTTAACTTAAATAGTTGTATTTCATAAATATTCCAAGAACTAATTAAACAAATGACTCTATGATTATAGTCTTAAGATTGGGTCATAGATTTGTGAGAGATTATAGAGTTACTACACATCTAGCTTTAGTTGCTAGAAGCTTTGGAGCAAATAAGATGTTAATAAGCAATATAGAAGAAGACATTAAAGAGAAAATAAGGAAAGTAAATGAAATGTGGGGTGGTGATTTTAGCATTGAAGAGATAGGAGATAAATGGAAGGAAGTTGTAAAGGATTGGAAGAAAAGAGGCAATATTGTAGTACATTTGACCATGTATGGAATAAACATAAATGATATTATTAATGAAGTAAGGGAAAAAAGCAAAGATAGGGATTTAATGATAATAGTTGGTGCAGAAAAAGTTCCGAAGGAAGCGTTTCTACTCAGTGATTATAATGTAGCAATAGGAAATCAGCCCCACTCTGAAATTGCAGCATTAGCTGTATTTTTGGACAGATATTTTGAAGGAAAGGAACTGGAGAAAGACTTTAAAGGAAAGCTTAAAATAATTCCTTCAACAAAGGGAAAAATTGTTAAGAAAATAATTTAGCAAAATAAATAATAAAGAGCTCTAAAATTTGAATGAAATATTTTTCATACTTAAATATATAAAAATTTAGAAAAGACTTTTAAGATTGTGGATCATAATTCTCTCATGCCAAAAGATGTTGTATGCGGAATGATGGTACCTGAAAATACAGAATACAAAATTCAATATGAAGGAAAGACATATTACTTCTGCTGTGAATATTGTCTAAACGAATTCAAAGCGAATCCTTCAAAATACGCTTCTAAAAAATAAATTTTAAATAACAAACATTTTTTAATATTTTAATAATATTTATAATGCGTAAATTAGGAGTAGCAGTAATAGGTTGCGGTTATTGGGGGAAGAATCATGTAAGGGTACTTAAGGAATTGGAAAATGCAAATCTTATAGCCGTCGCGGACGTTAATGAAAGCGCAGCAAGAGAAGTTGGAGAGAAATATGGTATAAAATGGTTCTCTTCTTATGAGGAAATTTTAAAATTAAAAGAAGTTGAAGCTGTTACAATATGTACACCAACTGAAACACATAAAGCAATTGCACTAAGAGCTATGGAAGAAGGAAAACATGTTTTGGTTGAAAAGCCAATGACAAATACAGTAGAAGAAGCCAAATTGTTGGTGGAAAAATCAAAGCAAAAAGATGTTTTTTTAACAGTAGGCTTCATAGAAAGATTTAATCCTGCCGTAATTGAAGCAAGAAGACTTGTAAAAGAAGGTAAAATCGGAGAGGTAATCCTCGCACATGCAAGAAGGGTTAGTAGAAGAGCTGAAAGAATTAAAGATATTGGAGTAATTAAGGATTTAGGAATTCATGATATCGATGTAATCTTAATGTTATTTGAAGATAATGTTGAAGAAGTTTATGCAATTGCAGGAAACATAGAGTTTGTTTACGAAGACTATGCAAATATAATTATGAAATTTAGTAAAAAAAGAAGTGCTTTTGTTGAAACAAATTGGCTTACCCCAAGAAAAGTAAGAAGATTAATCCTTACAGGAACTGAGGGATTAATTAACGTCGAATATATTTCCCAAGAAATAACTATTGAGAACAAGAAAGGAATTTACCAACCCTTTTTAGAATATCAAGAACCTTTGAAGTTAGAATTGAAGAATTTCGTTAACTCGATTTTAGAAGATAAGGAACCTAAACCTAATGGAGAGGATGGGATAAAAGCTCTAATGATTTGCGATGCTGCAATCAAATCTTCAAAAGAAGGAAAACCCATAAGGATTGTTATTTGATCTTTTAATTCTTATTAAACAAAAAGAATACTATTCTTTTTTTAGTCTTCTATAAAAGCAAGAAAAGTTTCCTGTATGACATGCGGGCCCTAAAGGTTTAACTATATATATAATTGAATCATTATCGCAATCCACTCTTATCTCAATTATCTTCTGATAGTTTCCTGATGTTTCTCCCTTAAGCCAAATCTTTCCTCTTGAACGGCTCCAATAATGCGCGAGACCTGTTTCGATTGTTTTTTCCAATGCTTCTTTATTTACATAAGCAAGCATTAGAATATCCTTAGTTTCATAATCTTGCGTAACGACAGGAATTAGCCCATTTCCTTTGCTGAAATCAAGTTCTTTAATATCGACCTGCTCAAAACTATTCATACTAATCTCACCTTAATTCCTTTCAAATATAAAAATTCTTTAATTTGCTTTATCGTAAAATCTCCATAATGAAAAACAGAAGCAGCTAAAGCTGCATCAGCATTGCCAAAATAAAAAGCCTGATAAAAGTGATCCAAAGATCCAACACCTCCGCTTGCGATCACTGGAATTTTTACACTGGATGTTACTAATTTAAGAAGATCGAGATCATATCCCATTCTAGTTCCATCTCGATCGATAGAAGTTAATAGTAATTCTCCTGATCCCAAAGCTTCTGCTTTCTTTGCCCATTCAACAACATCAGTTTCTGTAGCAACCTTTCCTGAGTGAGTAAAAACTTCATAGCCAGATCTTGTATTAAAAGTTCTTTTGGCATCTATTGCAACCACGACGCATTGACTTCCAAACTTATCAGCAAGCGTTGAGATTATTTCAGGATTTTCAAAGGCAGCAGTATTTATTGATATTTTGTCAGCACCGCTTCTTAACAATTGAAAAGCATCTTCAACATTTCTTATACCACCTCCTACTGTAAATGGAATATCTATTTTGCTTGCTACTTTTTCAACCACCTCAATTAAAGTTTTCCTCTTTTCGATTGTAGCAGTGATATCTAAAAATACAATCTCATCAGCTCCATCATCTCTGTATTTAATAGCCATTTCTACGGGATCGCCAACATCTCTTAAGTCGCCAAATCTTTTTCCCTTAACTACTCTGCCTTTATCTACATCTAAACAAGGAATAATTCTTTTAGCTAAGCCCATTTTTGAAGCTGAATATATCTTCTTTTTTTATTTTCCCTTCATATATTGCTCTTCCTATTATGATTCCGCGAAAACCAAAATTCTTTGCTTTTATTAGGTCTTCTAAGCTTTTTGTTCCTCCCGCAAGGTAAATATTACTTATATAAGCTTTACTCAGACTTGTTAATTCTGTGAAATCAAGGCCTTCTAAGGTACCGTCGTAAACGATGTTAGTTAACATGAAAAGTCTAAAGCCTTTATCCCAAAATTTTGAAATTGCTTCATTCAAGTTTAATTCCAATTCTTTTTTCCATCCTTCAATGCTTACCTTTCCCTTTTTATAATCTATTGCAACAACTATCCTCTTTTCTCCTAGTTTCAAAAGTTCATTATAATCTACTTCTTTGGTATAAAGCAATGTTCCAATAACAACTCTATTTGCAAACTTTAGAATTTCTTTTGCTTTTTCAATACTCCTTATTCCTCCTGCAACTTGTATAGGAATCTTTACATTCTTCGATATTTCATGAATCACTTCTAGATTATTTCCTTCGCCAAGAGCCGCATCTAAGTCAACAATATGCAGACCGTCTATGCCGTAATCTTGTAATTTCAAAGCAGTTTCCAAAGGAGATTCACCGTAAAAAATAGCATTCTCAGGCATACCTTTTATCAATCTTACAACTTTACCTTTTATCAGATCTATTGAGGCATAGATTTCCATTTACTTCTTTAAATATTCAATAAAATTATTCAAAATTCTTTGTCCTGTTATTCCAGATTTCTCAGGATGAAACTGTGTTCCAAACAAGTTCTTAAATTCTATAACAGAAGGAAATTCTATGCCGTAATCAGTAACCCCCTTTATAATTTCATCGTTTTTTGGCAAAGGATAGTAAGAATGAGCAAAATATGCCCAGGCTTCCGAATTCAAATCTTTAAGTAGAGTGCTTGATCTTACTTTCTTTATTGAATTCCATCCCATATGCGGAACCTTTAAATTAACTTTGAATTTAACAGCTTTCCCATCAAGAAAGGCTAGACCTTTTCCAAAACCTTCTTCACTCTCTTCGAAAAACAACTGAAGACCTAAACAAATTCCAAATATTGGTATGTTGCTTTCGCAGGCTTTCAGTAAATTCTCTTTAAATTTTAACATAATTTGAGATGCTGAGGTAAAATTTCCCACACCTGGTAAAATCACTGCATCAAGACTTTCAATTTCCTTTGGATTTCCAATGATTTTTGTATTAATGTTTAACCTTTTTAATGCATGAATCAAACTGAATATGTTACTTGCCCCATAGTCAATGATCCCGAATATCATTTATCTTGTATTTCTTCTAAAGGCATTACCAATTGGGGCTCATAGAGAACCAATCCTTGTGCAAGCTTTCTTAATCTAGGAAGTATTTTTAAATATTCGCTTCTTTCAATTACGGTATTAACAGCATACCAGCCTTTCTTTGAAAGAGGACTTATTGTTGGAGATTTAAGTGCAGGAAGTGTTCTTAAAAGTTCTTCTAAGTTTTCTTCTTTTACATTTACGAATATATGATACTTCTTTTTGCTCTCTATTACTCCTTTGAATTGCGCCACTATATCGTAAATTTTCTCTTTCTTTGCTTCATCCTTTAACGATTGAATATTTGCAATTAAGATTGCACTGGATTTTATTATAACATCTATAGCTTTTAGATTATTTTGCTCCAAAGTTGTACCTGTTTCTGAAATGTCTGCAATTGCATCAGCTTCATCCGGGGGTTTTGCTTCTGTTGCACCAAACGATAAATATATTTGAACTTTATCATTTTCTCCTATTTTCCACCAAGGAGTTACTATTGTAGGCTTCATCTCTCCATAAAGCCTTTTATAAATTTCAAGCGAAGAAATATACCTTGATACCAATCTAGGATATTCGGTAGATATCCTTAAAACTTTCTTGGAATCAAAGTATTGTTTTATTAGCTCATCTGTAGAATTAACGTTTAAGGTTTTTGGTACAGCAATTACCAGATTAACTCTACCATACTCAAGATTTAATAGAATTTTTACATTCGCTTCTGTTTCTTCAACCCAATCTATTCCAGTTATACCTATATCGTACAACCCTTCAGAAACATAGATCGGAATTTCCTGTGGTCTAAGTATTTTTAAAGCCAGATCTGGATCATTTGTTGTAGGCCTGTAACTTCTTTCTTTACCGTATATTTCGAACATTGCTCTCTCAAGGAAATCAAAAGTTGCCTTTTCTAGGGATCCTTTAGGTATAGCAAATTTTAGTTTATACATTTTTCAACAAAGTTTTCAATAATTTCTCAAACAGATTTGCTGCTATATTTTGTGTTTTTAGTATACTAACACTGTATATGAATCAAACCACCTACCATGTTAATTTTTCTGTTAATTTTTTTAGTATATAAACTTTACTATATACCCTTAACTCCTGGTGTTGTACCTTTTCTGTATTCGTTTATTTCAAAACACATTCTAATGGCCTCCCCTAAAGCTCTAAAAACTGATTCCCATATGTGGTGAGGATCCGTTCCTTCAATAACTATTGTGTGTAATGTGCACTTAGCACCATTTGAAAAACCGCTCAAAAAATTTTCAAGATCTTTGCTAAGCATATCTTCTACTTTTTCAAACCTCTCATTAGCTAAATTTCTGAACTTAAGCATAGGACGTCCTTCAAAGCTTATGAAAACGCTGGCTTCTGCTTCATCTAAAATTCCGAAACTATATCCGCTACCGTTTATTCCTTTTGGAATGTTTTCTTGAATAAGTTTTAGGAAAGCCCTTCCAATAGCTATTCCTGCATCCTCCGAAACTACATGCATTAAATTGTATCCTCCTTCTAAAGAAACATCAACTGCAATATTGAATCCCGATCGCCATGCGATAGTTTCGATCATGTGATTAAGGAAATTCAAAGGCGTCTTTATTTTCTTCTTTAGTTCAGGATCCCTTTCTCCTTTGCTTATTGAAACTATAACTTGGGATTCCCGAGTTTTTCTAATTAAGGTAACACCTTTATCTGACGAATTGATTATGTTAAATCCTTCTTCATCAAGCTTTAAATCATCTATGATAACCCTTTCTGTTGCGGACAAAGCGTGCGCAATAAAACCCTCACTTCTTGCAAATTTTTCAATGAAATCTTTGTAATATCTTAGTCCTTCTGAAGAAAGGAAAATTATGGAAGACCTTTTCTGAAAATCCCTAACACTCAATGCTGACATACTTTTCGCAAATCCTAGTGTTGGCAAAACAGAGTTAGGACCTGCTATATAATTTGCAGCGGAAATTGGAGTATTAGGACCTATAAGTATCTCACCTGCATTTTTAATTTTAGGCAAAAAACTGAAAGCGTCTTTAACATCTAGAACTAAATGTTCAGGAGCAAAATCATTGCAAAATGAAATTGCATCATCTAATTTTTTGAAGATAATCGCACCACCTAGTCCATTCAAAACTTCCTTTATGAAAATCTTTCTTGGCTCATCTATTTTTTCTAAATAATTCGTTACTTCTTCTTTTACCTTTAAAGCAAGATCATAAGAATTGGTTAAAAGCAATGAGATAGAATCCGGTCCATGTTCAGCTTCATTCATCAAATCCAAAGCAACATTCTTAGGAACTTGGTTCTCATCAGCAATTACTACTGCTTCACTTGGTCCTGCAACTATTCCTATATCTATGTATTTTGATAATAACTGCTTTGCCAAAGTAACATAGAGACTTCCTGGTCCTAATATTTTTGATACTTTTTCAATACTTTCAGTTCCAAAAGCTAACGCAGCAATAGCCTGTGCACCACCAAGTTTTAAGACTCTTTTTATACCAAGCTTTTTGCATACATAAAGTACAGAAGGATCTACCTTACCGTTTGAATCAGGAGGGGTAACAACTGTTATTCTTTCAACCTTAGCAACAGTTGCTGGAACACAGAGCATTATAGCTACCGAAGGGAATGTTCCTTTACCTCTTGGAACATATAGTCCAACAGAATCAATAGGCGTTATTTTTTCTCCAGCTATAATTCCGTGTTTAAAAGATTGAAGCCAAATATCCGTTGAAACTTGCGCTAAATGAAAATTTCTTACATTCTCGATAGATAAATCCAGCACTTCTTTAATCTCATTACTAAGCTTGATTTCAGCTTCATTGAACTCTGATTCGCTAACGTAAAAACCTGTTTTACTTAGATCGCATTTATCAAATTCTTTTGTAATCCTTACTAAAGCTTCATCTCCATTTGTTCTTACATCCTCAATTATTTTTCTTACTCTGTTTTCAATTTCAGGATTTTCACGAAACTTTCTGTTCAATAAGTTATTCAATTCCTCTTTTGTTACATCCTCAATTTTTCTAATTTTCATTGCATATTTAATGTAAATTGAAAATAAAAGAAATACATTGTTTTACAAAAAGAAATCAATCTTTATTATGAGGTATCTCAATCCTGAGTAATATATCAAATAATTTTTCAAGAATTCAATCCGATTTATACTGATTAGAAATTATTACATTAATGATAGTCTCATTATTTAGAGCACGCATGAATAATTATTTTTATAAAATTTTTAGGAAAAATCAGCAAGCTTCTCCTAAGCTCGATTGAGATCTTTTCTAGAGCAGTGAGGAGCTCAGTGTATTAATTATTTTTGCAACAGTATCAATATCCATTGTAGCTTTAAGAACTATCATTCTTTCCATATCAAATCTATCTCTTCCATACCCTTAGGTTTCAAGACATTAGTTAGCCAATCTCCAGGTTTAACCCATGGAAGAACATAATCTTTCTCTCTATCTAGCGTAATATCAATTAATACGGGTTCATTAGTTCTTATCGCCCTTCTAATTAGCATCTCAATTGCCTCATAATTGTCTGGCTTATAGGCTTCTATATCGTATGCGTTAGCTATTTTGATAAAATCCGGCCGTTCTGTAAATTCCGTTTCAATTACCCTCTTAGAATACATAAACATTTGCCATTGCTTAACCAACATTAGAGCTCTATTATCAAAAATTACTATTATTATCGGTAAATTATAATCTCTTATTAAAGATAAATTGTTCATAGTCATTTGGAAAGATGCATCGCCATCGATCAATACTACAGGTCTATCAGGTGCAGCAATTTTAGCACCTATAGCTGCTGGTAAACCGAAACCCATAGTCCCGAGACCAGCACTTGTTATGAAAGTTCCTGGAACAAATACATCCCAATGTAATTCACACCACATTTGATGAGAACCAACACCCGTTGTAGTTATAGTATTTACTGGAACAGAATTTCTTATAATTTTTAGAACTTTCCATGGTGCAAATTGCATTTCTACGCTTAATCTTTCTAAGTTATCTTCGTACTTTTTTCTTATAGACTTCAGCCAATTAAGAAATTTCTCGTTATTTTTAACCGAATTTGGTAATCTTTTTATTATCTCATTTAGTGCTACTTTTACATCAGAAACTATTCCTACTAAAGTTTTTACGTTCTTATTTATCTCGCTTGAATCAATATCTATATGTATTACTTTTTTCTGATTCATCTCACTAAATCTTCCTACAGTTCTATCGCTAAATCTTGTTCCTAAAGCTAAAACAACATCTGCATTGACTAACGCCGCATCAGCTTCTAACCTTCCATGCATACCAGCTGGCCCCATATATAGCCCATGATTATTTGGTATGCTATTTTTGCCAGGGAATGTAGAGACTATAGGAGCATTAAGTATCTCAGCTAATCTGATAACTTCATTCCATGCACCGCTCCAGTATACACCACCACCGACTAATATGACTGGCCTATCAGAATTTATGAGAATGTCAATGGCTTTTTCTATTTCTTGTAAATTTAATTCAGGCAAAGGTTTTAATTTTACTTTTTTACTTATATCCTCATCTCCAGTGTAATAAGCTAGCTGAATATCTCTTGGTATATCTAGCAGCACTGGACCTGGTCTATCATTTATTGCTACTTTGTACGCTGTGCGAAATGCCGAAGGTAATTCGTTGGGATTTTTCACCATATAACTAAACTTAGTTATTGGAAACGTGACTCCGATTATGTCTGTTTCTTGAAAGCCATCTCTACCAAATATAGTTGTAGGAACTTGGCCTGTAATCGCTATGACTGGAGAGCTATCCATATAAGCATTGGCTATTCCCGTTACTATATTTGTTGCACCAGGTCCGCTCGTTACCATTACTATACCAGGTTTCTTTGAGACTCGAGCATAAGCATCAGCTGCATGTATTGCACCCTGTTCATGCTTAAAGGTAAATAATTTTATATCGTCAACATCATAAAGTGCATCATAAATTGGTAGTATACTTCCTCCTGAAATACCAAAAATATGCTTCACATTGAATTCACGCATCGTTTTAACTAGAATATCAGCGCCTCGTAAAGTTGTATTGCTTAATTGCTTACCGAAGGTATTTCTAATTCCATAAGACCACCTTCTAGATAAATTAAAATTGCATGCTTATAAATGTTTCTTTTTTAGAAAAGTTTATAAGCAAATAGTTTAGAATAAATAGTAGGTGGTCGCATGGAATTAGCCAACGTAGAATAAGGATATTTGATACAACACTACGAGACGGTGAGCAAACACCAGGTGTTGCATTGAATCCTTCTGAAAAACTAACAATTGCTCAAGCATTAGAGGAGTTGGGCGTTGATATTATAGAAGCAGGCTTCCCTGCCTCAGCAAAAAGTGAAATAGAAGCAGTAAAACTAATAAAAAGAAACATTTATAAATCGAAAATAGCCGCATTAACAAGAACACGAAAAAACGATATAGAAGCAGCAATAGCTACAGATGCTGATGTAATTCATATCTTTATAGCAACATCGGAAATACATATGAAATATAAACTTAGAATGAGTCCTCAAGAAGTACTAACTAATGCTATACAAGCTGTAGAATATGCAAAAAGTCACGGTGTAACAGTAATGTTTAGTGCAGAAGATGCAACAAGAAGCGACCCTAACTTTTTGGTAAAAGTTTACAAAGAAGTAATAAAGGCTGGCGCAGATATGATAAATGTTCCAGACACTGTAGGTGTAATGACGCCAGATAGGATAGCGCAACTTATAAGCTTCATAAGAAAACACATAGGTTATGAAATACCAATGGACATACATTGCCATAATGACTTCGGACTAGCAGTAGCTAATACTACTGCTGCAATTCAAGCAGGTGCTGATGGAGCTCAAGTGGTTATGAATGGGTATGGAGAAAGAGCTGGTAACGCAGCACTGGAAGAGGTTGTGTCGGTTCTGCACTTCCTATTGGGATACAAAACTAATATTAAGACAAACTTGATACGTGATACTAGCAAGTTAGTATCAAATCTATTCAAAATACCTGTACCCCCAAATAAACCAATAGTAGGAGAGAATGCATTCTCGCATGAAAGTGGAATACACGTGCATGGAATTTTGAACAATCCACTAACATATGAGCCAATAAATCCAGAGATTGTAGGGATGTCAAGAAGAATAGTCTTGGGCAAGAAAAGTGGAAAAGCTTCAATAGAACATGTACTCAAAACTATGGGAATAGAGCCAAATGAACAGATAATCGCTTACGCACTTGAAAAAGTGAAAGAATTAAGCATTCAAGGAATTAAGATAAACGATAAAATAATCAAGGATATAATAAGCGAATACTTAAAAATCAGTACATAAAGTTTTTAAATTTTAATTTTTTTTATACTATATTTATTCCGAATATAATAAGCTTTCGAGTTTAGGTAAGCACTTTTCTTAGTTTTCGTAAGTCCTTATTATTTCCAAAATTTTTGCTGTAAATTCTTTAGTACTCAATGTTCCTCCTAAATCAACAGTTTTCATACCTAATCTAAGAACATGATTTATAGCTTCTTCTACAATATTGCTGCTTTTAATTGCATTTTGATCATTATATTTTTCACCAAGCCATCTAAGCATCCAAGCAGCGCTTCTAAGCATAGCTATAGGATTAGCTATATTTTTACCCGCAATATCAAAAGCTGCACCATGAACAGGTTCAAACATGGCCCTATCGATACCAATATTAGCGCTAGGAGCTAAACCAAGCCCGCCAGCAACATAAGCTGCAATATCACTTAGAATATCACCGTACAAATTTGTTGTTAATATAACATCAAAATGCTCTGGTCTTCTAACGATATCCATAACCGCAGTGTCGATATAAAGATCTTCGACTATTACATCCGGATATTTTTTAGCAACTTCCTTTGCAATATTTCTAAATAAACCATCAGTAACTGATAACACGTTAGCCTTATGAACAATGGTTATAAGCTTCCTGCGTTTAATAGCATAATCCAATGCCATCTTGGCAATTCTTTCGCTAGCTTTTGTTGAAATAATTCTAAGTGCTATTGCTACATCGTCAAATTTGTACTCAGCTCTAACATAAACGTCTTCGGTATTTTCACGAACAATTACCATGTTAATATCTTTTCTTAGACACGGTACTTCTGGCAAAGTCTTTATAGGTCTTATATTAGCAAAAAGATCAAGACCTCTTCTAATTTTAGTAACAACTTCGCCAGCTGTTTCGCCAATAGGACCTTTTAAAATTGCATGGCTTTTGGACAAAATCTCAAAACTATCTGACGGCAATGGAGAACCATACTTATTCAGGGCTCTATCACCAGCATCTACCTTTACAAATTCTAGATCAAAACTCTTTGAAACCGAATTAAGAACTAGAAGCGCAGACTCTGTAACCTCAGGCCCTATTCCATCTCCTTCTATCACAGCTATAACGTATTTCATAAATTATCTTTTCTAACATGACATTAGAATATAAATGTTAGTTCTGGTGATTAGATATGTACAAGAATAAACTAACTCTAGAATCTTATGCATAAAATTCAAAAATCTTTTGTTTCCTAAAAAATTAGAAAAAAGAGAATACTGTGCTTAGTTCCAGGTATAGATGAGTGTCAATAGCCCTATCTCATGTTTGCTAACAATTGCATAGAATGAATTATTGAAAAATTAAATATAATTTGTGAAGATATGGCGATGATTAAGGCTTGTTTTTATCAAGTTCTGTAGCATTAAATTAATCTTTATTCTAATAAAAGATTAGAAATAACATCAATTAACTCTTTAACTCTTTCTGCTGGATTTTCTGACATTACTACATATCCTAATACTGCGATGCCATAACAGCCTGATTTAAAGCAAAGATGCAAATTTTTGGGAGTTATTCCTCCTAATGCATAGATACGGATTCTCAATGCTTTGCAAACTTTATTCAATTCTTCTAAACTTATTTGCCGACCATATCCTTCTTTGCTTATTGATTCAAATACCGGTCCAAAAACAATATAATCAGCACCCTCCTCTTCAGCTTTTACAGCTTCATTCAAACTATGGCAAGATTTTCCAATGATTATATTTTCACCAAGCTTCTTTCTTGCTTCTTTTATGCTTTGCTCGCTTGTTAAATGTATCGGTAAAGAATATTTTGCAGCTATTCGCAAATGTTTATGAACTATTAAATTTGCTTTGTGAATTTTAAAAATCGACAAAAGTGAATTTAAAAGCTGTTCGTATTCATCTTCTGCTAGATCTTTTTCTCTAAGAATTACATTTTTACAACCTGCCTTTAATATTTCTTCTACAAGGGTTTTTAAATCAAGCTTAGATAATTTTCTGCTTGTTATTATTATTAATCTATCATTTATCAAATTTCAATCCTTCCCTCAACTGGACTAGATGGTGTTGCGAAAAGCTTCTTCGGAATCCTACCAGCCAAGTAAGCAAGTCTTCCTGCTTCCAACGCAAGTCTTATGGCTTTAGCCATTTTAACAGGATCTTTTGCTTGAGCTATTGCAGTATTTACAAGCACTCCATCACAACCTAATTCCATTGCTATAGCTACATCTGAAGCTGTTCCAACACCAGCATCGACTATGACGGGTACTTTGCACGATTGCTTTATTATTCTAATATTATAGGGGTTGAGGATCCCCATTCCTGAACCTATAGGAGCACCTAATGGCATCACTGCAGGACATCCAATTTTTTCCAGTTTCTTACATACAACCGGATCATCGTTGCAATAAGGCAAAACAATAAACCCCTCCCTAACTAGCTCCCTTGCTGCTTGTAAAAGCTGTTCGGTATCAGGATAAAGTGTATCTTCATCACCAATTACTTCTAATTTTATAAAGTTTGTTCCTAAAGCTTCTCTTGCGAGTTTTGCCGTAAATATTGCCTCTTTAGCTGTGTAACATCCTGCAGTATTAGGAATTATCTTCCATCTTTTTTCTAAAAGTGAAAGCAAATCTTCACCTTCCCTTGAGTTTAAATTTATTCTCCTTATAGCAACTGTAACAGCCTCAGCTCCACTAGCTTCAATCGCATCTAACATAACTTGAATATTAGGATAACGAGCTGTTCCAACGAATAATCTAGATCTAAATCTTTCCCCAGCAATAATTAACTCATCTTCCATACTATCCACCAAATACAATATGAACTATCTCGATTTTATCTCCTTCTTTAATTTTTGTCTTTTCCCATTCATTTCTTGGAATAATCTCACCGTTTATAGCTATTGCTATTCCTTTCCTTTTTATATCCATGTTCAAGTTTTTCAGAAGAGAAATTAGATCTTGAACTTCTGTTATGACCTCTTTTCCATTAACTATTATCTTTATAGCCATTTTATTTTCCATAAAATCTTTTAATGGTGAAAGGTTTTGCAATATCAGGCAACTCTTTTTTCTCAATATATTCAGAAATTGAATAAGCAGTAATAGGGGCTAAAAGAATACCGTTCCTAAAATGACCTGTGGCTAAAATTAATCCTTCAATATCTGTAGGGCCTAAAATTGGAGCATCGTCTCTGCTTCCTGGTCTAAAACCGCACCACATTTCTACTATTGGAAGTTCATATACAATTGGAACCATTTCCCAAGCAGCTTTCAATAGATTGTAAATTGCTCCAACTGTTATACTGCTATCAAATCCCTTTTCTTCAACAGTTGCACCTATAATAATTTTTCCATCATTTCTAGGAACCATATACGCATCTGCCCCCCAAATTACGTGTCTTATTATTGGATTTTTAGGATCGGATTGAATTGCTAAAGCTTGCCCCTTAACGGGTCTAACTGGAGGTAAAGAATCCTTTGGCAATCCCTCAATTTGATTTGACCAAGCACCTGCTGCCAATATAACGGCATCAAATTCGTGTCTTTCTCCGTTTGCAACTATGTATTTTAATTTATTATTCTCAACGAAAACTTTTTGAACAGGACAGTATTCTTTTAAAATTCCTCTATTGTTTAGAAAAGCGTTTTTTAAAGCTAAAGCTACTTTCCTGCTATTTACCTGATGATCTTTTTCGCTGAAAATTGCCATAGTTAGATTATGAGTTAAAAAAGGTTCAATTTCAAGTGCTTCTTCAGGTGAAAGGATTTCTAAGTTTAAATTTAAACTTTTAAGAAAATCGTATCTAAATTTTAATTTTGAAGCGTCATCATAGTCTTGAGCAATCAGAAGAGTTCCTTCTGTTCTGTATTCTACATCAATACCTGAATCTTTAAAAAGATCCGCAGCAAAAGAGGGCCACAATGACTGAGATTTTAAAAGTAAGGGAAGAAGTTTTTCCTCGCTAGGTTCAGTTTCTGACACGGCAGCAAGCATGCCGGCTGATGCCCATACAGCACCTTTCCCAGATTCTGCCCTATCAAAAGCTGTAACATCAAACCCTTTCTTAGCTAAAATCCAACCTGTAGATAAGCCGCAAATTCCTGCACCTATTATACCAATCTTCATTAATATTATTTTTCTGTTAAAGCGATAATATTTTTAAAATTAATCTGATTTTTATTAAACTCTGATTTGTATAATCATAATGATTTAGCTTCATTTTTTATGTATAAAAAATTTGAACATAGGCATATTGAGGAAACCAAAACTTTATGAAAAGCGGTTAAATTCCTAGACTAATGCTTTTTGATCTTCAATGATAAAGAAAATTTCTAATTATTCAAACAAAAAATAATTAGTCTAATTCAAGTATTTTTCTTACAAATTTTTCCGATTCTTGAACATTGTAATCTCTTATTAGTCCTATTTTGCTAGCTTCCATAGAACCTTCAGCATGAATCATTAATGTTAATAAGTATCCAGTGAAACTGCTTGAAGCAAGTTCTTTAGCTAGTTTTAATATCTTTATCCTTTCTTTTGAATCATATTTACCCTTCAAATACTTGAAAATGTATTTGCTTAAGTATTCATCATTTATATCTTCTTCGGAAGGAAGCGTAGCTATTATTCCTCCTGCTATATCTATGAAGGATGAAACAACTTTGATGAAGTTTTCATTAGAGTACAATTTTCCTATATTTGTGTAAACACTATTTGGAATAGCTATGTTCTCGCTTAATATTGGTTCCATTGCAGCATTAATTGCACTCATTCTCATTATTTCCTTGTAAATGATTATATTAAGAATATCATCTCTTACATGCTTAGCTTCTTCTATACCGTTAGCCTTTGCTAATAGCATAGCAGTTCCAAGGTATAAATCTGTAAGAGCTGATCTGTATGAGATTGCGGTGAATCTATGATAGGTTGCAAATAAGTTTGCCAAAAATCCTGCATATTCATATTCTTTGAATAAAAACACTCTATCCCAAGGAACAAATACATCTTCAAAGATTGTTAATGTTTCAAATTCATAATCTTTCTTGCTTATTACTGCACTTGTATTTCCTTCAACTTCATCTATAGGCCTAATAATAAACTTCAATCCTTTAGTATTAGTAGGAATTGCAAAAGCAACTGAATACATATCCTCATTTTCTTTCATAGCCCTTGTAGGAATGACAATTAATTCTTCAGCAACTGCTGACTGTGTTGTATGTGCTTTTGCACCTCTTATAATGATACCATCGTTTTTAATTTCTACTATTCGTAAGTATAAATCGGGGTCCTCTTGTTCTGAAGGTCTCATCGACCTATTGCCTTTTACATCAGTCTGGGCCAATGCCAAAGTTAAATCGTTTCTCGAAACATATTGATAATATCTTTGAATCCTTTTGCTATATTCAGTACCTTTCTTTCTATCTAACATTTTTGATGTTATCATAAGAGCAAATAATGCATCACTTCCTATAGCTTGTGAAATATTAAAAACGCCGTTACAGTATTTTGTATGATCGTAAATTAATCTATGCCTGCCTAGAAGATCTTGAGAATTCTTTGGAATTCTAAAGTACTTGCTAATTTCTTCGTTTAAATTTTCATCGAAATATCCTCTATCTGGTATCTCAAAAAGCTTAGCTGTATGTAATGCAGAAATTTTAAGCACAGGATTTTCGAGAAAGGATCTGATTCTTTTTCCTCTATAATAAACTTCTTTCTCTTTGTCATATTCCTTCAGGTTCTCTAAATAATCCTCTTTCTTTCTAAGTACCATGATTTTATTTCATTTTTTTATGATATGTTTTTTATGCTTTGATATAAAATAGCAAATATCGAAGTAAAATCAGCTATAATTCACTTTATATTTGCTATGTAAAAAGAATACGCAACCAATGTTGCTGCATGGGTTATAATATTATTTTTAATTGCGTTTTCTATGTATTTTTGAGTTACAATTTTAATCATCTGAATTTCATAAGGCTCCCTCTTTGGTTTTAGTTTTTTAAGATCCTTACAAATAAAAACGTATCCTTTTTGCAGCGTTCTTGAAGAAACGTAGTACCAGCCTAAATATTTCATAGTTACTGCTTCATATCCTGTTTCCTCTAAAAGTTCTCTTTTTGCTGCAATTTCAGGCTCTTCACCTTCTTTCAAATGACCAGCAGGAAATTCTAAAGACCAAGCATCTGCAGGATACCTATAGTTTTCAATCATAATAAACTTGTCTTTTAAAATCGGGATCATCACACAAAAGCTCGGTGAATTGAACCATTCATATACGATTCTTGAAGAATTTGGCAATTCAATAGTATCTTTGTATAAACTGATATATTCAGAGCTGTAGATGTTTGTTGAATTTATTTTTTTCCATCTTTTCTTCTCGATCATTGTTAATTTATCAGAGAAGATTTTTATAAACTAAAGTACTAACAAGTCAATAATGCAAAATATAACTGTAATATCGGATTTCGATGGAACAATAGTAATTTACGACGTATTCGAACAAATTCTGGACAGTTATTCAAAAGAAGACTGGAGAATTTATGATTACCTTGCGGACGAAGGAAAGTTAAAACTAGAAGAAGCTATAATGAGACAATTTTCTTTAATAAGCCATTTGAAAGAAGAAGAAATCCTAGAATTTTCCAAAAAGTTCTTAATAGAAAGAGACTATGCAACAGATTTCATAAAATTCTGCAACGATAATTCAATTAAGCTCGTTATTGCAAGCGCAGGATTAAGTACTTATATCAAATACTTCTTTAAAAGAAAAAACTTAAATGCCACAATATTTTGTTTAGAGGTTCAAAGCTTAAACGGTAAACTTACAGGTAAGCTTCCTTTCTTTGAAGGAGAATTCAAGAACTTTAAAGAAGCAATAGTAAAGAAGTATAAAAGCGAAGATAATTACGTAGTATACGTTGGTGATGGATTCAACGATTTTTGGCCAGCTAATCAAAGTGATTTGATATTCTCTGTAGAAGGATCTGTATTAAGCGAAAAATTAAACAAGGCAAAAATAAAGCACGAAGAATTTTTTAGCTTTAGGTATGTAATAGAAAAAATAAAAAAATTGCTTTGATTTAGCCTCTCTATTCTAAATGAACCTTAGTTTTTATTATGTGAGTCAAGCTGTATATTGCAGGACACTGAGCTTGAGCTTTATCAAGCAAGTCCTTTAAAGAATCTTTGCTTATATTTTCAGGCTCAGCTTTTACAAAGAAATTAACCTCTTCAATTATGGGTTCATCTGATATTTCCAATACTTTAGAAAAGTTAATTTTGCATTCTGCTCTTACTTTAAGCGTTTTAAACTTAATTCCGGACATCGAAGCTATTGTAACAAAGGTTGAAAGAAAACATGAAGAGAGACCCGCTAAGCAATATAGCATTGGGCCAGGTCGTGTATCATTACCGCCTAACCAAACAGGAGAATCTATTTCAAAAACAGCTTTACCTTTCCCGTATTTTGCTTCAGCTTTAAATTGGTATTCTTCTTTTTCATCTAGAACCCATTCACCTTCTATTTGAATTGTCTTTTTCAAAGCATTAACATCCTTTTTTCCTAGACTGATTGTATTTTGAATGTTGCTTAAGTTGACTTTATTCAAAATTTTCATTTCTTGCATACTATGTAATTTCTTGAACTAAGTAATATGTTTAAGTAATTTTGAACTTTACTAAATTCGACTTCTAAATTTCTTTAATTTATGCATAATTTAAAAAAGAGAAAATATGCCTTCCATTATTAAGAGATGATAAAACGTTATGAAGGTAAACTATATGTGCTACTGTTAAATCAGCATAACGAATAACTTAATGATAATATCGTATAATTAATAGTAAAGAATAAATATGTGCAATTTACTGAATACGTGTGGAAGGGATGAAGATTTTTGAATACATGAACAAATATGATTACGAAAATGTCTTTATTTGTAATGATAATGCTACAGGACTTAAAGCGCTGACTTCTCCCCGTCTTAATAGGCAAGAGTTCCCCCTCAGTTGATTCGGAGTTACATATCGCATATGAGGAGCAGTCGAGAGGCTCAGAGAACCCCCATTTAAATTAATTATTGCAATGATATCACGATCATTTTCATAACCACAATTGCACTTAAACCATCATGATGTTTCTTTCATTTTATTATTACATTTAGGACACTTAATTGAAGAATAAGCAGCGCAAACATAATCAATTAGCAAACCATGTTTCTTTGCTTGCCAATTAATCCAATATTGAATTTTTCTATATTGCATTAAATAAAGTTTATTTCTAAACTTTTTATGAAGTTTCTTAACTTTTTTAATCATATTTCTTAAATTCTCCAATTTTATATATTCTTACGATCATTCTTTCAAAATCTACTGTATAGGATATTGGAGTTAGCCAAACTGTTGGCTTAAAAATTCTAGGAAATCTTCCTTTCTTAGGATTGTTATACCATCCTTTGTATATTGATAACACATTTCTATAACAGTCTTGTGCTGTTTTAGAAGGAAGATTGAAACTTTTAAGAATACTATATCCAAACGAAAACAATGTAATAAGCATTGTTCATAAAGAACTCTATATTCTTTTCTCTTTCAACCAATAAAGAACGTGTCTTAAGAGGTTGCCTATTTAATAACCTTTCTTGCATCCGATATCTCTTCATATATTACAGGAGCTGTAATTCCTATAGATGGGGGATGGTCCGCATTTGGAGCTTGGGATAGATTATTGAAACAAATAAGAAATAAATAGATAGCAAAGGTTTTAAATAACTTTTTCTATTCTTTTTATGTCTGAATTTATTCTAACAGTAGGAAAAAAGGGTGAAATCTACACAACTAAAAAAATCAGGGACGCCATAGGGTTAAGAGAAAACGGAAAGGTCGTATTGAAAATTAAGGAAGGAATAGCAATTTTAGAACCTTTGCCAAAAATAGAGGAAATAATAAGTAGTAAAAAATACTTGAAAAAGATAAACGTGGATATGATAGATGAACTATTAGAAATCGAAGAATCTGATAGAGAAACATGAGAGATAAAATCCTTCTAGATACAGTCTATCTCTTACCAATATTCAGCATTGATATTGGAATAAATGAAATCGATGTTTTGTTTCAAAAAATTTTAGAATCGTATGATGTTTATTATAATCCAATATCCTTGATCGAAGCAAAATTAATTATTTTAAAGCTTATGAAGAAGGATAAGGGGAATAGAGAAGAATACTTGAAATCATTTATAAAAGGCTTGAGAACTATTTTGAAAGATGAAAGATTAAAACAAACAGAAATAACTAATGCTGCGATAGAAGAATACGCTGATAACCTTGTGGGAGAAATAAAGAACTATTTCAGAAGAACAATATATGCAACTGCAAAATACATCAATGCATTGCTTCTTACAGAAAGTAAAATATTGCTGAATTATAACAATACATCCAATATAATTAGGCTGTATGAGAATGAGAAGCTAGCAAAAGTTGAGCAGGTCAAGTAGATTTTTTACCTTTGTTTCCCACTCATAATTGTATCTATCAACAAGAATTGTTTTGACAAGATTTTTGGCAGAAACTAGATCATATTGAGGATAGGCTGAAACATGGACTACATTTCTCAAATCTACCTTCATTAACTTGTAAGCTTCTTCAAAAGCTTTTATATTTGGCTTATAGTATCCTGTATCTTCTGCAGTAATTACCCAATCAAAAAGATCTTCAATTCCTGAAAGAGTTATTTTAATCAGCCTCCTTTCTGTATTTGAGATTATTCCTAACTTGTATCCTTTAAGTTTAAGCTTTTTAAGAGCAACAACGGTATCTGGAAAAGGAGGAGATTTTGCGAAGCATAAAACAAAGCTATTACCAATTTCCTCATCGTAATCCTTCATAAGATTTTTCAAACATAACTTTAAAATCTCAGAATATGGTTTATAAGATCGGATTTGCTCGTATTCTAGCTTAAAGAATTCTTCCGGCGCTATTGAAAACAGTCTTAAAAAATTCGATATAGAGTAATTCCAATCTACAAGTGTTCCATAAAGATCAAAGGTAAATATCATATGTTAGCTTATATAAAAAGATAGTATATATTTTATATGCAAAAAGAGGTTCTCGATTTTTTAAAACAGCTCGAAAAAAGTAAAGTTCTAGATGAAACGTTCCTTTTAAAGGAACTTTATGAGATAACCCAAGGGAAGTCGCCTGTAGAAATTGTTTCTAAGAGCATAGAGAAAGCTGAGAGAGAAACAATAAGATACAATGATTTCATTACAATTACTAAAGAATTAGCTTTAGATCAAGCAAACAAATTAGAGCATGGAATGCTTAAAAAACTACAGATTTCTAACTTAGCAGGTATTCCAATCTCTTTAAAGGATATCATATATACAACCTTTGCAAGAACAACGATGGCCTCAAATATATTTTCTGATTATATACCTGAGTATAATGCGGAAATAGTTAACAAATTAATTTCTGAAGATTCATGTATAATCGGAAAAACAAATTTGCATGAATTTGCATCGGGGATAACAGGTTTGAGCTCATACTTTGGTCCTGCACATAATCCGTATGATATTTCAAGGATAGCTGGAGGTTCAAGTAGTGGATCAGCGGTATCTGTAGCTACAGGTTCTTCATTAGTTTCTATTGGAACAGATACTAGAGGATCTATAAGAGTACCTGCTTCATTCTGTGGTATAGTTGGTTTCAAGCCAACTTATAATACTGTTAGTACAGAAGGAATATTTCCATTAGCACCTAGCTTTGATACCGTTGGGATTATGACAAAAAGAGTATTGGATGCAGCGTATGTTTACTACTTAATATCTAAAGAAAAATTTGATTTAGCTAGTTTAATAAACGAGATTGAACCTAGTAGGATTAAGATAGCTTACATAAATAATAAAGAGAGTGAAGTTGAAAAGCAAATAGACAAGGATATTGAAAAGCTAAGATCTGAAGGGATTGAATTTAATGAAATAGATCTAAATATTAGCGAAATGAGCGAACTTCATAGAATAATTAGATTAGTAGAAGCTTCTGAAATACATGAAAAAATATATACGAAAAGAAAAGGAGATTACGCGGAAGATGTTGCAAAGTTGATAGAAGATGGACTAAAGATTACAGCCGTAGAATACGTTAGAGCTCAAAAGTTAAGAGATTATTATCTCAAATTATTGCAAAGAATATTCAAAAGCTATGATGTTGTTCTCACACCTACCGTTTATAATATTGCTCCAAAAATTGAGGAATTCAAAAATGTCGATATTCATCTTCAATTTAGAGCTAAATCGACTTTTTACATAAGCTTTCCGAGCTATTTAGGTCTTCCCGCCATCTCTTTACCGATAGGAAAATACAATGATTTACCTTATGGTATTCAAGTAACTTCAGACTTAAGAAAAGATTCTGACCTATTGAATTTATCTTATAATTTAGAAAAAATAATAAAATTTTTTAACGAATAAGATCAAAAATAAGAATCAGATAATTTTTATAATTTAAAAATTTAAGTAACAAAAATATTATCTCATATGAATTTAGTTAGCTCAGAACTTAAGAAAGCTGGAGTTGCACTTTTTTTGGGTGTGGCGCAATTCTCAGTTTTCTTGATAATCGCTGAATCTACTTTTCCAAATTACAGTGTTTCAGGTAACTACATTAGCGATTTGGGAAGAATTTGTGGAAGGCCACCGGCAAATCCTAATTCTTGTATTGCTGTTCAACCTTCATCTATGATCTTCAATGGTTCAATAATCTTTCTCGGAATATTAGTAATAATTGGTTCTTATTTCTTATTAAAGGCGAAAGTTCCGAAAGATATACCTATTTTAGCAATCATATCAGCAATTGGAATGATAGGCGTAGGAACCTTTCCTGAAGGAAGCCCTTTCATGCTTCATACCGTATCTTCATTTATAACATTTTTATTCATAGGTATTTTTGCTATTGTTTCCTATAGGATACAAAAATTCCCTATGAACGTATTCGCAATAATAGCTGGAGCTGCAACTTTACTGGCTTTGTTTCTTTATGCATCGAACATCTACTTAGGTTTAGGCATGGGAGGAATGGAAAGAATGGTGGTTTATCCAGTTATGGTTTGGAGCTTAGCTTTTGCAGGTTACCTAATGAACTCAAAATAAAATTTATTTTAGCTACAATATCTTGAATTTGACTTTGTCGTCTTCAATCCAACCTTCTATGAATTTTCCATCCCCAAGATCTTCGTAATTATCATCGATAGGTTCAGAAGATATTATCAATCGGTCTTCATCATAATAGTAACACATTTTATAATATTCTCTTTCTTTATCTGAAATGGATTCTTTTAGTTTGCTTTCATATCTGTTATAGGCGAATATTCTTTTTCCATCACATATTATAACATTCATTGAACTAAAGGGTGGAATGATGCCACTCTGCTTTCCTATTTTATACATCGTCTCTTCTGTTTCCTTCAATGCCTCATAAACGTTTCCTTTTAACCTCAATTTATACAGAAAAAGTAAGAAATACGCTTCACTATCGTTATAGCTATAAGGTTTAAGTTCAAAATCATATATTTGTTCTAGAATCTGTTTAGGAATTCTAACAGTTCCATTGTGCATAAAAGCGAAATTATTATAAACGAAAGGTTGTGTTGCTTCAATTCTTATAATCTTATCCCTTTCAAGCCTCAGTGGATTGCTTGCTAATCTTACAAAAAACATGAAGCATTTACTATTTATCGAGCCAACCACGCTCTTAGCTTCATTCAAACTATCGCTCAAGGACTTGGTTGACTTAAAAAGAAACTTTGCCTCACCTTCTTCAAAACTACATAATCCCCATCCATCATTATGTTTTTCGATTTTTACTTGATTCAAAATGCAATATTTTGCTTCAAAAATCATATTATAAGGGTTAATGTTTTCTGTTGAAATATATCCAAGTAACCTACACATGTGTCAATATTTACTTAATACTTTAACCTATTTAGATTTTGTTAAAAACAAGGTTTAGAGAATGCATTGAATCAATGATTTTTATAAAATGATATGGGTTAACTGATTAATTCTATATTACCTATCTCGGTAATCTTTTCATAAGAACACATACTTGTTTATTGGACCAATTAAGCATCAATAAGTTAAGAGTTATCTTTTATTACCCAAAATTCAATCTAAAATGTTTGAAAAACTTTCTAATAATTTTATAGAAATAAATTAATTTCGAGTAAAATTAAAATAAAAGAATAGTTTTGATTTTTAGTATGCAGAGGAATTACAGGATAAGCACAGAAATATTAGGCGGCATTGTAAACTTTGCACTAATATCCTATGCAATAATTCTTAATCCCGCTATAGTTTCAAGCGCAGGTCTTCCATTTGGCGCTCTTATGACAACTACAATCATAGTTACTATCGTATTTACGTTCTTAGTTGGCTTATATGCAAGAGTGCCTTTTCATCCAGTCAGTTTATATGGGAGAGAATGCTTTCTTTGCCTTCACAGTAGTCCTAACGTACCACATAGATTGGAGAATTGCCCTAGGAATTGTATTCTGGTCCGGTGTTATCTTTGCAATAGTTACTTTATCTGGATTAAGAAAGAGGCTTGCCGTAAGAATTCCCAGAGAGCTTGGTTTGGCGTGGGGCTCTGCTGTGGGATTCTTTTTATTCTATTTAGCATTAGCAAACTCAGGAATATTTAGTAAAAATCCTGCGCCTGGATTACCTACAATACCCGCAAGTTATTTATCTCCACAAATACTTACTTTTCTTCTTTTAACCGCCTTAATAATACTTGCTTATAGATTTCTTCCAACACAAATAAAGGGAATAAGCTTAATTATATCAGTAATAATTGCTCTTGCTCTAGGACCTTTTGTTTATTCTGTAAACGGCAAGTTAATTCAATATCCCTCATTTTCGTTTGGATTTTCGGATCCATCTCCTATAGTAGGGCAACTTAATTTAATCGATGCATGGAAGTATTCTGCTTTGATACTTATTTTCTTCCTTGTCGCTTTTTTGGATGTTACAGGAACGCTTAAAGCTTTGGTAACCCCTCTGAAACTACAAAATGAAGAAGAAGTGATTGAAAGGGTAATGAGAGTAGAGGGGTTTTCAATATTAGGAGGATCATATTTAGGACAACCTGTAGTAGGAACATATATTGAGAGCGGTGGTGCTCTTGCTGCAGGAGCAAGAACTGGAATAGCAAGCATTGTTACATCTTTGCTTCTGATACCAGTTTTGTTTATAACACCATTCTTCTCTAATTTGCCTCCAGATTTCCTTCTTTGGGCCACTGCACCAGCTTTAATAACAGTCTCTGGATTTATACTCATTAATGTATTTTCTGAAATGGACTTTAGAAACAATCCTGCTCAAGCTATATTAGCTTTAATGACATTGCCTGGAGTTTTTGGAGGGAATCTTCTGCTTGCTTTTGCACTGCCTACTTCGATTATAGCTGGATATGAATACGTGGTAAAAAGAAAAGTAACCGTAGCAGGCATAATAACAACCATTATAGGATTGTTAATTCTAGGGCTATA
>Ga0208549_100173_pt1 | contig 31500 bp, 33 predicted proteins | sample BED_host_MetaG_FD_187135 | JGI IMG/M metagenome (GOLD analysis project Ga0208549, IMG submission 187135) | Hot spring microbial mat communities from Yellowstone National Park, Wyoming, USA - BED_host_MetaG (SPAdes) (version 2) | ecosystem: Environmental > Aquatic > Thermal springs > Hot (42-90C)... | reverse complement strand
ACTTCTAGAAAAGTTCTTTGGGATAGAGCCAGATAAGATACTGGTGCTACCAGCAGCAGTATATAGCGATGAAATAAAGTCTTTCCTTAGGCGCAATGCTGACAAATGCAAAAAAGAAGACAAGTTTATATTAGTAAATAGACTTGTAAAGTACAAGCGCACAGATATTGCAATAAGAGCGATGCGGGATGTAAACGCAAAGCTTGTTATTATAGGCAATGGGCCGGAGCTAGATAACCTAAGGGAACTTGCCAATAAGGAGCATATTAAGGACAAGGTAGAGTTTAAGCAAAACCTCTCAATCGAGCAACTATACAAAGAACTATGTACATCAACCGCATTAATTATGCCTTCTGCGCGTGAAGGCCTATCGCTTATTACTGCAGAAGCATTGGCGCTTGGTGTGCCTGTTGCTGTTTTAGACACTACTATGCTACCTGAGGAAATAAAGTCCCTTTGCAGCGAAGTAGAAGAAGACAAACTAGGCAGATTGCTAAATGATATGCTAAAAAATAGGCACAAATACGAAAAGGAGTATGAAGAAAAGAGAAGCAAGACAATAATCTTGTTTTCAAGCGACGCTGCAGAGGATGTATATAAAAAGATAGAGGAGATGCACAAATAAAGAAAAAAGGCAAGGAAGACAAAAATCCCTTTAATCAAATATCTCAAGCATTTCTATTGTTATTATCTCGTTTACTGCTCTAGTTGCTACAAGTCTTTCTCTAATGCGCTTGCTCGCTCCTTCACTTGTTGTTCTAAAAAGAAATACATATCATAAGCACTATGCAGCTATTTATATTCATATTCTTATGCACTTCTCATACCCATAACAAAAGGTTTATATATCACCTATGAAATAATATATACTGAAGTAAATGTGGAGGTGATATTGTGGATACAACAAAAAAGTATGAAAATGAGAAGTATGTTATTGATGCAATCACTAAAACCTTTAAGATAGACCCAAATAAAATATCTACCACACCTGATCCGTACGGTTGGTTCAATATTGAATTTGAGCATAAAGGCAAAATATATGAGATTGGAAGCGTTGTAGAAAACAGCAAGGAAATATATGTATACATACACAAGAATGAATTCAGAGAAGCAGTAGGTAAAATCGACAAACAATTGGCTAGGACACTAGCAGACAAAATAAGAGAAGAACCGGGGGTTACGCCAGAAAAACAGATAAAGGTAATAGAGATAGAGACAGGAAAAGACATCGAATGGGATGGCTGGTCAGAAAGAGATTTAACAAAAAATAGCTTTCAAGAAAAGTTAAGCGCTCTCTTTAGAGGAAAGACGTAAGTCCTAAATTGCTTCAACTAATTCTTTGAACATTATCGCAAGCGCATGCTTATTTTAATGTAATAGATGTTAATGATATTCGTATTACACATACTTCTTGGCAAAATCAGTAATGTATGGTATATCAACATCTTCATTAACAGAGGCCTTGTAGCCAATATACAGGCCGTAAAGCCAGATTAATATATTCACAATGCCGAGATATGGAATAAGACCAATTACGATCATTATTGCTCCAAGAACAATCGCCTGTATAGAGTGTTGCCTCTTCCTTTTATCGCCTTTGCTGACAACATAGAAGATTATTCCTGTAATGAAGGTAAGGAAGTATATTGCTATATAGGTAAAATCATTCCCCTGCTTTTGTTTCTGCTTTTCAGACATAGAACCGTTATTAATAAGAAGAAAGGGTTTATAAAAATAAGTGATGGGCAAAGCCCAGATTATATAAGGTTTATAAAGATAATAAGAGAGTAGTCAAAGACCATAACAAATAAATATATCAATTTTCTTATTATTGGAATAGGTATTATGTCCAAAATTTTAATATCTGGGGGAAATGGATTTCTTGGTAGCCATCTGGTCGAGAAGGCACTGAATGAAGGCTACGAAGTTACTGTAGTTGATGACCTTTCAACGAGCAAAGAGATACAAGTGCCTAAAGATGTAAATTTCATAAAGAAAAAAATTGAGAAGTTTTCAACAAAAGAAAAATTTGATTTTGTAGTACATCTTGCAGCTAGGCCTTCCCCAGAAGATTATACTAGGAAGCCGGTAAGAACGATATTATCAAATTCAATAGGCACATACCGCATGCTAGAAATTGCAAGAAATAGCAATGCTGTTTTTGTTTATACCTCTTCGTCAGAAGTCTATGGCAATGCCTCTGTGCTGCCAACACCAGAAGAACACTTCGGAAACGTGAACCCAAATGGGGTAAGAAGCTGCTATGATGAGGGCAAGAGGTTTTCCGAAGCGCTTGCAATGGCGTACCACAGGCAATACGGTTTAGATGTGCGCATACAGAGACCTTTCAATGTTTATGGCCCTAGAATAAGGGCAGATGGCTTTTATGGCAGAGTAATACCAAGGTTTATTATGCAAGCCCTTAAAAACAAGCCCATTACTGTGCATGGTGATGGAAGCCAGACAAGATCATTTCTTTACATTTCAGACTGGCTGGATGCAACTTGGAAATTTATGGCAATCAAGGAGCCAAAGCATAGGGTAATTAACATAGGTTCTGATAAGGAAATAAAGATAATAGAGCTTGCAAACCTTATAAAGAATCTTACAGGCAGTAATTCAAAAATAGTGTTTACTGAAAGAAGGGAAGAGGATCCGCAAAGGCGTGCGGCACATATTGCCAAAGCGAAGGAAATGCTTGCCTGGAAGCCTAAAATTGGCTTGGAAGAAGGGCTAAGGTATACAATAGACTGGTTTAGAGAAAAGAAGGTATGAGTTTATGAAATTAGGAATTGTAGGTTTGGGCTATGTAGGTCTCGTTACAGCAGTTGCGCTGGCATCTGTAGGCAATGAGGTAATAGGAGTAGATATAGACAATAAGAAAATAGAGGCACTAAAGCAAGGCAATCTACCTATATACGAGCCTGGACTCGATAAACTTTTCAAAAAATACAGCAAAAATCTCTCCTTCTCAACAGACTATGCAAAATTGAAAGATGCAGAACTTGTATACATTATTGTGCCAACGCCTACAGTAAATGGTAAAATAGACTTAAGTTACGTTATTGATGCTACAAAAAGTATAAAAAAGGCAAAACCAGATGCAATACTGGTAATTAAAAGCACGGTTGTGCCTGGAACTGCGAAGATGGTGCATGAGCTTACTGGCCTTAGTGTTGTTTCAAATCCTGAATTCACGAGAGAAGGCAGTGCAATACAAGACACACTGCAACCTGATAGAATAGTGATAGGCGGCAATGACAAAAAGGCGGTAGAGCTTGTAGAAAGGCTTTGGTCGTTTTCAAATGCACCAATAATAAAGACAACGAACGAAAACGCTGAATTGATAAAATATGCCAGCAATGCATTCCTTGCAACAAAGATCTCGTTTATAAATGAAATTGCAAATCTTTGCGAAAAGATACCTGGAGCTGATGTAGATGTTGTAGCACAAGGAATGGGTCTTGACAAACGCATTGCACCCTATTTCTTAAAGGCAGGCTTAGGATATGGCGGCTCTTGCTTCCCTAAAGATACAAAGGCAATAGCAGCGTTTGCAAGGGAAAACGGAGAAAAGCTGAGCATTGTAGAAGCAGCAATGCGGGTTAATGAGGAAAGGATAGAGCGAGTGGTTAAGAAGGTAAGTGAATTAATGCCCAAGAGCAATGAGGAAGATGCAAAGGTATGCGTGCTGGGTATTGCGTTTAAGGACAATACAGATGACATAAGGGAATCTCAGGCGCTCAAGCTTATATGGGCACTTAAGGAAAAGGGATATAAGGTAATTGCCTATGACCCTATTGTTAAAAGACCCATTGAAGGAGTAGAGACTGCAGGCTCGATTGAAGATGGAATAAGAAACGCGAAGCTTGTAGTGATTGCAACAGAATGGGATGAGTTCAAAGGCGTTAAGACGGACAAGCCGGTAATAGACGCAAGGCGCATATTGGACCCAGAAAAGAAGAATGTATATGCAATAGGTCACGGCAAGGCAAAAGTGGAGCAAAAGGATAATTTAAAAGCGCTAGGATCAGATAATAAAGATGAAAGAACTAAAAATAAGGTTAAACATTAAGAGGTTGAAAATATGATAAAAAAGGCAGTTATACCTGCTGCTGGACTTGGAAAGAGGTTTTACCCGCTTACAAGGGCTCAACCAAAGGAGATGCTGCCAATACTGGACAAGCCAGTAATACACTATGTAGTAGAAGAAGCAGCAAGATCCGGCTTAGATGAGATCCTTATAATAGTAGGTAAGGGCAAAGATGCGATAATAAACTACTTTGATAAGAGCGTTTTAGATGATGAAGCAAGCGAAGATTACGGGCTTGATGATTTGCCAAATATATACTTTGTAAGGCAGAAGGAGCAGAAAGGCCTGGCAGATGCAATAGGCTATGCAAAAGGGTTTGTGGGAGATGAGCCGTTTGTTGTGCTTCTTGGCGATACTATTTACACATCGAACACAAAGGAAACAGTTACAAGGCAGATTATAAATGTTTACGAAAAATACAAGAGACCTACAATTGCGGTAGAGAGGGTAAAAATGGAAAAGATAAAGGATTATGGAATAATAAAGGGAAAAGAGATTGAGCAAGGAATATACAAAATAGAGGATTTGGTGGAAAAGCCGAGCCCAGAGGCAGCACCAAGTGATATTGGCATTACTGGCACATACATTCTAGAGCCGGATGTTTTTGAATACATAAAAAGAATAGGGCCGGGTGCAAACGGCGAGTACCAGCTTACTGACGCGCTTAAGCTATTATGCAAGGATAAAGACTTATTAGGTGCGACATTCAACGGCACAAGATATGACATAGGCACAAAAGAACAATGGATAAAGATTTTCATAGAATTTTCAAATAAGAAATAGTGTATTTAATTCCTTGTTCAATAACGTAGCTGTTTAGGACGTATCACCCTTATTCACACCATCTAATGAGGAGGATCTAGACTTTTGGTAAATCATATTATTAGAAAAACAATCTATGCTTTATTTATGTTTCCTCTATCAAACGGCGATCAGATGAAAGGAATAGAGAACCTGAGAAAGGACTGGCGCAAATATAACGAGGAGTTGGTAGTTAGAGGTACCTTCTATCTTGATTTCATTTTGTGGAAAATTGCAAAGAAGACCTCAAAGGATGAATAGAGGCAAAGTCAGAAGACCATGCAGGTTCCCAGAAGGATTTATACAATGGCAAGCCGTATGACATCAATGGATTGATTATCGAAGATTAGAAGGAATCGCAAACAGACAAGGTTATTTGCAATAGACAGTACAGACATACCTGCATTTTCTTTTAAAGGTAGAGATGCAAAATTTGACTATAGAACACCTTCGAAGAAGGAACAGAATCTAATCAAAGATAAGGAGAAGACAACAATCTTCTATAGTTACAAACTGCGTGTAATAGTAGATGCCGATACAGAATTGCCTATCGCCGTGACAGTTGCAACTGCAAACAGACACAATAAGAAGTTCTTCCTTTTCTTTATATAATAAAGCGAAGCAATATTCCACATAGGTACATTTGACAACGTGAAGTTACTTGCGTATGCAGCATATGATGCAACAAACATCTATCAAGAACTGCAGTATGACAACGTAAAACCCATAATTGCGATAAATGGAAAAGGATTCTACAAATCATCAACATCAAAGGATCCTGAATACGGAAAAAAGTGGGCCATAGAAAGAGTATTCTCAAGACTTAAAGAGGTATTTGGATTGTCGAAGGACAGACTTATTGGCATCGATAAGGTTACAGTGCACATATATTCATGCCTAATTGCATACCTGATAAAGTACTTGTGAATAGTATGTGGTGGTGATATAATCAGGAACATCAAAAAAGGCGTTCCTATGATATAGATATAAATTTCAACAACCTATAAACAACCTATTCAAAAAGCATTTTAAATTTAGCACACCAAATTTTTATAGTGATAATTTGACTATTAAAGGTAAAATACTCTATGTTGGCGTAGTTTTAGATAAAAATTGGCTAGGGGGAGAACCTATTATCGCAAAAGACACTATCGATAAATTGAGGCATCTTGGTTATCTTGTATCCACAAGTTATTATAATGAAACTACTACCATAAATAAAAATGGGAAGCTTAATTTTTTAAAAATATTTTCCTATTCTAATCTTAGAAGCACGTATCTAATTTCAGATAAATTTAATCCTGCTGTAAAATATTATAGAAAAATTATTAAAAAAGAAAACCCAGATGTTATAATAGCTCAGTATGATTATGATACCTCTATAATAGAAGCTGCAAAAAAAGAGAATAAAAAAATTATTGTATATGTACATATTTGGTGGCCAATTTGTCCTATTATAACTTTATATAAGTATAACAAAGAGATCTGCAATGGCTTTTTAAGTAATAAATGCAAAGAATGTGTACTCCATCAATACAACACTAGAACAAAAAGCAGTAAATTTGTCAACAAAATGGCATCGTATGCATTGAAGATAGTAGCTATGTTATTCGTGAGGAATTCAAATCTTAGGGTTAAAATGAAAAATAGGATTAAAAATTTAAATTTTGCCAATTCTATTGTCATATATTCAAACCAGATGAAAAACTTATTTAGTTTAAACGGCGTTAGGGAGGAAAAATTGTCTATAATACCGAATGGGGTAGACTGTGACGAATTCACCACTGCAAGAGAGCAAAGGCAAAAAATCGTCCTTTATGCTGGAGGCAATAATGAATTGAAAGGTTATAGATTTTTTATTAAAATAGCTGAAAATATTAAAAAAACCCACCCTGAAATAAGATTTATTGCGGCAGGGCAGTTTAACGGTTCAGATATGAATCAAAAATGTATAGAGTATCTAGGTGTTATTGAAAGAGAAAAATTACTAGAATTGATGTCTATATCACGAGTAACTGTGGTCCCTAGTGTATGGAATGAACCCTTTTCCATGGTTACAATTGAGTCTATGGCTTCAGGCACCCCTGTCGTCGCTTTTGATGTAGGGATACTTAAAGAGATTATAGGTGATGGGGTGGGAGGGTTTATAGTCGATGTGGGAAATGTTAAAAAGGCAACAGAGAAGATCATTGATCTTTTAACTAATGATTTGCTATTTATGAAGATAAGCAGGAATGCGAGACAAAGGGCCTGTGAAATTTATTCTAATAATAGAAGGATTGCTCTACTAGATAATTTAATTCAAAATATTTTGAAATCAGATAATTAAGGAAATGCATCCCCAATCACACAAACATATTACATCTATGCAGTTACTCAAATCTTAAAATATCTGAATTTTGTTACATACCACTTAACAGTATTTTCCAAAGCTTCACCAAATTTATATCTTGGCTTCCAGCCCAATTCTTTTATTTTCTTTGGCTCTAGAGCATATCTTACATCGTGTCCTGGCCTGTCTGCTACATATTGAATAAGAGAATTAGGTTTATTTAATATTTTGAGAATAGATTTAACAACATCTATGTTATGCTGCTCATTTTCCGCGCTTATAAGATATTTCTCTCCTATTTCTCCCTTCTTGAGTATCAAATCTATTGCACTGCAATGGTCCTCTACATAAATCCAGTCTCTTACTTGCATACCGTTACCATAGATTGGTATTGGCTTGCCTTGTAATGCATTTGTTATTGCCTTGGGTATTAACTTTTCTGGATGCTGTCTTGGACCAAAATTATTACTGCAATTTGAGATTGTTGCGTTTAGTTTGTAAGTATTTACATACGCCATTACCAAATGGTCTGCTGCTGCTTTTGTAGCTGCATAAGGATTTCTTGGATTGTATGGTGTATTCTCATTAAATTTTTTTGTTGAGTTTAAAGGCAAAGAACCATAAACCTCATCTGTTGATATCTGGTGAAACCTTTTTTCGTATTTTCTTGCTGCTTCAAGCAGTACATGCACACCTACTATGTTTGAATGAATAAACGGCTCAGAATTATTTATCGAATTGTCAACATGGCTTTCAGCAGCAAAATTGACGATTGCATCTACGTCTTTTACTAATTTATTGACCAATTCGGCATCTGCTATATCTCCCACTACTAACTTATGTCTGTCTTCTGGCAATCCCTCCAAATTCTTTGGGTTTGCTGCATATGTCATTTTGTCTAAATTTATTATCTCATCTTTTTTGTATTTTTTGAGCCAATAATGAATAAAGTTGCTCCCTATGAATCCTGCGCCGCCTGTCACTAATAATTTCAATTTACCACCCTAACTGTTCTTTAAGTAGCTTAAGGCCCTCGTCTACACCTACAGGCTTAATTTTTGTTATCCTTTCAACCTTATCTGTGGAAAGATTAAGTGTAGATGGCCTTTTTGCAACTTGATTAAGCTCTGCAGATGTAATTTTCTCTATAAGACTTTCATTTAATTGAAATTCTTTTGCAACCTTCTTTGCAAAATCAAACCTGCTTATCAGTTCGCTGCCTGTTACATGGAATATGCCGTTTTCGTCCTTTTCGATCAATTTGCTTATAATTTCAACCAAGTTGTCTGCAAATGTTGGCTTATTATACTGATCTGTAACGACATTGATTCTTTCATTGTTCTTAAGCTTTCCTATAACCCAGAGAGGAAAGCTCACCTTATCCATTCCTCCCTTTCCATATATCACTGCAGTTCTTATTGCTATATAGTTTATGTCAAGTGCAGAAAGCATATACTCTGCAGCAAGCTTTGTCTTTGCGTAATAATTTAAGGGCTTTGGCTTATCCTTTTCGGTATAATTTAATTTGCTCCCATCAAATACATAATCTGTTGAGAAAAAAACATATTTTGCAGCATATTTCTTGCTTGCTTCAGCAACATTTCTTGCTCCATCGAAATTAACCTTCCATGCCTCCTCTGGATGCAACTCACAATAATCAACATTACTTAATGCATGAGTATCAATTATGTACCTTGGTTTAATACGTTCAATAAGTTTAAAAGTCGTATCTCTATCTGTTGTATCTAATTTGAATGTATTCTTGCCTGCAACTTCATGCTGATTATATGTACCATATATATCATAGTTCCCTTTTTCTAGCTCAGCAAACCTTGAACCAACAAGCCCACTAATACCTATAATTAGTAGTTTTTCCATAATACAATTTAAAAGTAAAGATATTTAAATGTTAATATGATATAATGATTTGATGATTTTTAAGTGATTCAATGATGGGGGTTATACTTGCTGGAGGAAATGGAACAAGGATGAGACCATTAACTAATATAACTAACAAGCATCTTTTGCCTGTATACAACAAGCCAATGATAATGTATCCTCTAAACTTTTTGACCAATTTGGGAGTCAGAAGAATTACATTAGTAGCTGGCAGAGAGTTTGCTGGTGATTTTGCAAATCTTTTCGGAGATGGAAGTGAATTTGGAGTAGAACTCACTTATAAAGTTCAAAACGAGGCAAAAGGCATTGCACATGCAATAGGCATAACTGAAAGCATTACCAAAGATAACTCTATTATTACAATTCTTGGTGACAACATTTTTTCATTGAATGAAAACGAAATAACGAAGATAAGGGAAAAAATTGCTGAATTTGAAAGAAATCCAGATGGAGCCCTTATATTCTTAAAGAGAGTAAGTGATCCTGAGAGGTTTGGCGTTGCAGAAATAAAAAATGGAAAAGTTCTTAACATTGAGGAGAAGCCGAAGCATCCTAAGTCGAATTTGGCGGTTGTTGGGCTATATGTTTATGATAGCACAGTTTTCCAAAAAATAAAGCAGCTAAAGCCATCGTGGCGCAACGAGCTTGAAATAACTGATGTCAACAATATGTATATAAATGAAGGTAAGCTTAAATACCATATAATAAGGGGCAAGTGGACTGATGCAGGCACTTTCGAATCACTATTTAACGCTCATGCTATAGCTAGAAGAGAAGCATTAAAGAGTGGAAGTATATGAATTTTAAAATAACTAAATTGGAAATCCCAGATGTATTGCTTGTTGAGCATACTGCTCATGATGATGAAAGAGGCTGGTTCAAGGAGCTTTGGAATGAAGAAGCATTTAAAGAGATAGGGATAGAGACTAGATTCGTACAGGCAAACATGTCTAAAAGCAGATATGGAACATTACGCGGTTTGCACTTTCAAAGACCACCATTTGAGCAAGCAAAGTTTGTGCATTGCATAAGTGGAGAGATCTTTGACGTTGCAGTAGATATAAGAAAAGGCTCCCCTACATTTGGGAGATATGTAAGTGTAGTACTTTCAGGTGAAAACCACAAAAGTATATTTATTCCGAGAGGTTTTGCTCATGGGTTTTTAGTTACTAACAAGGAAGGCGCAATTGTAGAATATCTAGTAGATAATAAATACTCAAAAGAAAGCGAAAGTGGAATAAAGTGGGATGATCCAAAAATAAACATAAGATGGCCTTTCAAACCGGTTGTAATTAGCGAAAAGGACAACATACTACCTTATATATAATTAAAATTTATTTAAAAGCCCATCAATTGTTTCTTTGACATAAATATATGCAAAAATAGGTTATATGATGGAAAATAATCCATACATTTCGATCATAATAACTGCTTATAACAGAAAAGGGTTTTTACTAGATGCATTTAACTCTGCTCTGAATCAAACACTAAGCAAAGACAAATATGAAATAATAGTAACAAAAAATTTTACCGACAACAAAATTGATAATTACATCAAAAAGAATGGTGGCAAGCTTGTATTTTTTGATAAACCAGGTATAGGTCCTAGAATCGCAGATGCATTGAAATACGCAAAAGGTGAAGTAATCTGCTTTTTAGAAGACGATGACTTATTTATGAAAGAAAAATTGGAATACATTTATAATACTTTTTTAGAAAACAAAAACTTGGTTTATGTAAACAACGCGCGCATATATATAGATGACAAGGGCAACTATTTGAACAAAGGCCCTTCTAAGTTTGAAAAAAGAGAAAAAGATATTACAATTAAAGACTTCAACAAAAAAACAGTAGAACTTCTTAGAATCCAGCAGTACGCGAATCCATGGTCTAATTCTAGCTCAATAGCTATAAGAAAAGTTATATTAAAACACTTTAGAAATGCTTTATATAGTGTAAAATTTGCACCAGATTTATTTTACTATTTTATTTCGTTAATTTCGGGAGATCTACTCGTATCTAATCAGACACTCACGAAATATAGAGTTCATGAATCAGCATCAAATTCTAGTATAAATTATGAATCTTATAAAAAAACTGTCCTTAAATTTGAAAGTAAAGATATGGTAAATATTATATTAAACAAAACAAAAGCAAAAATTAAAAAAGAGCTGCAGAAATATTTTTACATGTTCTCAAAAGATCAAGAGATAACTTATCTTTTTTACGCAGGCAATTATAGAAAGAAAGTATTATTAGATTATCTTCAACTCTTCCCTTATATCATAAGAGCTTTTCCAAAATCTGCAATACTTAGAGGTTTGCAGGTTGCATTTTATATGGTTGCACCAGAAGGGTTTAGAAGGTTTAATTATCAAAGGACTAAGGGATATATCGGAAATCTACAGTAAGATTTTATTGTTTTAACAGTTTTTATACACTTCTAAAGTTTTCTTAGCAGTTTTTTCTCATATAAGCTCCTTGCATAATTTATTGCTTCTTTTCTTTTCTTTTCACTGTAGCCATTTTCCTTTAATTCTTCTATGATCTGCGCCATGTGCTCTGGGCTCTCCGCCTCAAAGCAGTATTTTCTTACTTCTTTTGGAATCTTTCCATATTTATAGATTATTACTGGAAGGCCACGAGATTGAGCCTCCAGAATCGGGTAGCTTAGACCTTCATAAAGGCTTTGAAATACAAATACATCAAAAGAGTCATAGATTTCTACTATTTTTTCTTCCGGTGCAAAGCCCATAAATTTTACATTAGCTGGTGCATACTGCTCAAAGTTTTCGTACCAATATTCTTTATTCTCATAAATATTTAATTTTATATTTTTATCTTTAATTAATCCTGCGACTTGTAATAAAAACTTAATATTTTTGTTGGGTCCAAAAGCACAGGATAACTAATTTAAATATGTTGATGTCTTTATTTTGTGTATTTTTTTGTAAAACGTCCATTTAGTTCGTGACTTATAAGTTTAACAAAATTATTACACATTTTTTCATAACTAAATTTTTTAGCTGTAAGTAATCCGTTTTTTGAAAGCTTTTTTATTATTTCTTCATTATTTAATAAGTAAATTATTTTTTGAAATAGGCATTCTGAGTCCTTAATCGGGCACATTAAGCCGTTTACTTTGTCTTTTATATACTCATTAACTCCTCCGTTATCTGTTACTATTACTGCAGAACCGCAGGCCATTGCCTCGAGCGGAGGCAAAGGCATGCCTTCAACAAGAGAAGGGAGTACAAATATTTTGCTTTCATTATAAATGTTGAGTAATTGCTTCCTACTAGGTAGATAATAATATGATATATGACTACTAATTGTATTTGGAATTTCTTCTTTTTTAATATCTCCAAATGCAATTATTTTAATTTTATTTTTAAAATCAGAATGCAAAAGCTTTTCTATTGTTTCAAATGCATACTTTGATCCTTTTGATTCTCCGCTTCTAAGCGGAAATAAAACAACATTTTTTCTTTTGCTTAATGGTTTAACAATTTTATAAAATTTTGTATCTATGCCTACATGAAAGAAAAGTGGGTTGTCTTTTTTAAATCTTTCTAAAAGCTTTTTATTAATAACAAATTTTTTGAAATTAAATTTATATGTAGCATGTGCTAAATTTGATTGCGTCCCACTAAATGAGGGATTATCTTCGTTATTCTGAATTAGATAATAGGGTGAACTTTTATGGCTTTTTAAGTATTCCTTTACAAAATATGCTGTCTGCCAAGCAGTAGCAAAAACTATTTTTGCATTAAATTTTACTTCATAGGGGTTTTTATATAGAAAGGTATCAACATTTTTAAGTAAATCATAAGGATAATCTATACCCATTAATTTATTTATAGGTTTTAAATTATTGTAAAATAAATTTAATTTTTTCCCTTCAAACAACAAATAAAATAATTTATGAAACACTTTATATTTTAATATTTCAATTTTACTTTTATTCTTCTCACAATATCTATCGTTAAAATATTTAGCAGAGTCAAACCAAAATATTATAGATACTCTAATACCGTTTTTATTTAGTATATTAGCTAATCTATATACAACATCGTACCCCCCGGCAGGATACCCAATACTTATACCAGGAAGAACAAAAGTTACATCATAATTATCTGTATTCATAAAGAAACCTGCCGTATCAGTTCATAGTATTTTTCAAAGCTTCATCAAATTTATATTTTTGGCTTCCAGCCTAATTCCTTCATTTTCTTTGGATCAAGAGCATATTTTACATCGTGTCCTGGCCTGTCTGCCACATATTGAATAAGTGAATTTGGCTTATTTACTATTTTAAGAATGGATTTAACAACATCTATATTATGGTGTTTGTTTTCTGCACTTACAAGATATTTTTTCCTATTTTTTCCTTCTTTGAGTATAAAATCTATTTTTGAATATCGGTCTTTTAATTTTTTAAAAGTTTCGAAAGTCCCATCGGTAGAATAACCGTCAGATACTATAAATTCATCGCAAATAGGAAGCGCTGCCTTTATTGCTTGGACAAAGGGATAACCTTGACCAAGTACATTTCTTACATTCATAAGATAAGATATCTCAGACATTTTTATCCCATTTTTACTAGGCTTTAAACTTCTATATACTTTGTAGATATCCAACATTTCTTTAATTGAAATATTAAGATTATATGAAACAATACCACTATAATACTATCATGCATTTTTATCGCCTTTGTACAATTTTTTTGCACTTAAAATTGCTTTAAACGATAACACCAATCTTTTCCATTTATTGTCTTTAAACCTAATGCTTAAAAATGACCTTGGCCTATCCCAGCCTTCAATACTAATTATTGCTCCAAGAAAATAAATAAACAGTCCAGCAATTTTATTTTTAAGTCCAAAAATCTCTTTATGCTTGTGCATTAAATAAATGAAATTCTTTTGACCCTCATAAAAACTTTCAAATCTTACTGCTTCTGAACTCGAATTAGTGGAAGAAAAACCTTCTAAGTGTGTTGCTTTAATTTTCCCATTATATATAACTTTAAATCCGTTTTGGCGGGCTCTAATACAATAGTCAACATCTTCAAAACCCATATGGAAGTTTTCGTCAAGCAAACCCACTTTTTCTATAACCTTTTTAGATATTAGAGCTAGAGCAAAGGTTACTCCAGGTACTTCTTCTATTTTATTATATTGACCTATGTACTTTTCTCCCCTACCCCTATTCCTCCCTCCATAATAACCTATTAACATGCCAGCATGCTGAATATTTCCGTTAGGGTATAAAAGCTGACAGCCGACTATACCAGCTTCATATTCATTGGCTGTGTTTATTAATTTTTTGAGCCAATACCTCTCCGTAATAATTACGTCGTTATTCAGTAACAAGTAATAATCTGGATTGTATCTCTTTTTTGCATATTTTATTGCAAAGTTATTATTCTCAGAAAAAGCAACTTTGTGACCTACATCTATAAACTCCACACCTTTGAATTTAGATGCCACCTCTCTGCTTTTGTCCGTAGAGTGTGCATCTGTAATTATAACTTTGTAGTTCTTATACGAAGTAAGTTCTAATGATTTTAAGCATCGGAAAAGTATACTTTTTCCTTTATATAGATTAGAAGCGCCGTTATAATTTGATATAATAATTACAACTAAAGGTTCTGAGTTCATCTCAATACCTTTTGATATGCTTCCAAAGTTTCTCTTCCGCACCTTTCCCATGTAAAGCTTCTTGCACATTCTACTGCTTTTTTCTTTTTAAGTACACCTATTTTTTTATCTTTTAGTATACTCGATTTATTTTAGCTTTTTCAGATTTTATCCAATAATCTATAGTCTTTTTTAAACCTTCTTCTAAGCTGTATTTAGGTTCGTAACCTAGAAGCTTTTTTGCCTTTGAATTATCTCCTATTAGAACCTTTGCGTCTAAAGGTCTCTTTGGGGTTTGGTTCCACAAAATTTCACCTTTAAAGCCTGCGAGTTTTGCTATTAATTCTGCTGTCTCTTTTGTTGAATGACCTTTGCCTGTACATATATTAAATACTTGTTTTATCGCTTTTTCGTTTCCTAAAGCAATTAAGTAAGCGTTTATATGATCATCTACATATACCCAGTCCCTTACCGCATCTGGATCGCCAAGATAAACCTTGTCTTGGGAAAGCATCTGTGTAATAGTGCGTTCTATAAAGAAGTGCCTGTTGTCTTTTCTTCCATATGTATTGAATGGTCGCAATATCGTGTATGGAAAGTCATAGGCCATACCCATATAATGAAGATAATAATCGAATGCCACCTTTGCTACTGCATAGGGGCTGTTTGGTATTAAAGGGCTTTCTTCTTTAAGCTTTTTGTCCTTTGATAATATAGAAAGTCCATATTCTTCAGAAGTTCCTGCAAAAATAAACTGTTTGAAGTTGTTGGCTTCCCGCCTGCATGCCTCTGCTAAATTGACAGAACCCAAGTAATTAACCTCGCTTACCTCTATGTAATTGTCGTAGCTGAAGCTCACTGCACTTATTGCTGCCAAGTGTATTACAGCATTAGGTTGCACTTCTTTTATGATAGCTCTAACCTTATTGTAATCTGTAAGGCTTGCGTAATGCTTTATTATACTGTCTTTTTGGTCAAGAGTATATCTACCAGTCACATAACGCTCTATAGTATGGACTTCGTAGCCTTTCTCTAATAATTTAGGCAATAATTCCTTTCCTATAAATCCTGTTGCACCAGTTAAAAGAACCCTTTCTATTTCCATTTTTACACCATTTATATGACACTTTTATGAATTAAATACCTTTTTATAAACTTCCAATGTTTCTTTTGCAGTCCTTTCCCATGTAAAGCTTCTTGCATATTCCATCGCCTTCTTCCTTTCCTTTTCGTTGTAGCCGTTTTCCTTAAGCTGCTCTATTATCTGTGCCATATGTTCTGGGCTTTCTGCCTCGAGGCAGTATTTTCTTACTTCTTTTGGAATCTTTCCATATTTATAGATTATTACTGGCAAGCCGCGTGATTGGGCTTCGAGAATTGGGTGGCCCAGACCTTCGTATAAGCTTGGGAAGACAAAAACATCAAAACTATCATATGTTTTAACTTTATCTTTTTCTTCTAAATGGCCGACAATATAAACATTGCTTAAACCATTATCCTCCTTAAACTTCTTAAGCAATGGCATGTCTACCCCAGTACCATATATTAAGAATCTAAACCCAGCCTTATCTAGCAGTTTCGCCGCTTTTAGTATAAAAATAACATTCTTGTGCTTCATTAGTGCTCCTATATATCCGATAGTAAATATCCTGTTTTTGCGCTTGCTTGGTATTTTGGCGTTTATTATGGTGTCATTGGTTCCATGCAGTACCACCTTCATATTCGCTTTCTTGCCAAACCTGCTCTCTATTGTTTCATATGTTTGTGACGAGTTGCAAAGTATGTAATCTGAGTACTTTACTGCGTCATTTATCGCGCCTTGGACTAATTTATTGTATATGTACTGGGTTAAGCCCCTATGCAAACCTCTCTCGAACCTTGAAAGGTCATGAATAGTAGTTACTATTTTTGCGCTACTATTTGATTTTTTAAGTATCTTTGCTACAAACCCTATTTCATGGTCAGTAATATGCACTATATCATAATCCATTTTTGAAAGCTTTTTTATTTTTAACTTAAAAATTGTATTTGTGTATAGCAATCCTAGTATATTGTTCCTCTTTGGCTCAGAAACAGCATAAATATTATCGATTTTTAAATTTTTATCTAGTAATTTAAGGTGCTTGGTTAGCTGGTAAGTATATTCACTCATGCCCAATCCAGTACCAGGAGAAGGCTTTACTGTATTTACTAGTGCTACTTTCATGCTTTCGCCATTTTATCTAGCATTTCTCTGATACTTTTCTTAATATCAAATCTTGCTACAAACTTTAGCTCCTTCTTTGCTTTTGTGGTATCTGCTTGGGTAAAAGTTTGGTAATGCTTAAGCGGATTCTTTATGTAAATAGGCTCTTTTTCAAAGCCCATTTCCTTAGCTATAATTTTTTCTATCTCGTTGAAGGTTAGCGCATCTCCTGTACCTACATTATATGCTTCACCACTTTTACCATTCTTTATCGCTCGTATGTTTGCATCTACCACATCTTCAACATATATGAAATCTCTTCTCTGCATGCCGTCGCCATATATTACTGGCCTTCTCCCCAATTTTATATCACTTATAAACTTATGGATTATGGAAGAGTATGCACCTTTAGTGTTCTCTCGTAATCCGTAGGTATTGAAATATCTTAATGCTATAGTCTCTAATTCACTCCTGTTATGAAAATACCTTGCAGTTACTTCATTAATCATCTTTGTTATGGGATACAAGTTTACATGGTTTAATGTAGCCATTTCTTCCTTTGCCTTCTTATTTAAATTACCGTATACTGAAGAAGATGATGCAAATATGACCCTTTTGACACCGGCCTTACTTGCTTCACTTAATATGTTAAAAGTGCCAAGCACATTAACCTTGTAGCCTTTTTTAGGATAAATTTCAAATTCTGGTGGTGCAGTAACTGCTGCCTCATGGAAAACATAATCGCAACCCTTTACTGCCTTTTCTACCTTACTTTTATCTAAAATATTTCCTTTTATAAAATTGACATCTTTGCTATTGCAATCCTTTAAGTCTATTCCGTTTACCTCCCAGCCCATTTCTATGAGCCTTTCAGCTATATGCGAGCCCATAAAGCCAGACACGCCGGTTACCAATGCTTTCATGCTATTCACTTGCATATATTATTCTGCTACCCAATGCCTCAAAGTCAAACTTCATCTCCTGCAAGCCTATGCTTTTTCTTATCGCATCATGCTTGCTCGGATCGGCAAAAAATATAAGGAAGCCGCCGCCCCCTGCACCTATAAGCTTGCCCCCTTCTGCACCAGCACGCATTGCCTTTTCATACAATGTATCTATCTCGCTGCTGCTTATTCCATTAGACAAGCTCCTCTTTAGAAGCCAGTTCTCATGCAGAAGCTTGCCCACGTTATCAACGATTCCATTATTCAAATCATTATATAGTCTATCAGCAAGATCCTTCATCTTTTTATATGCTTCTACATGTCTATCTGCCTCTGCTGCCTGCTTTGCGTGTATCTCGCCAGAGCTTCTTTGTATGCCTGTATAAAACATTATTAGCCTTGATCTCAGCTCATTTCTTAACTCTTCATCTATCTCAATCCTTTTAACATCGACACTTTCATCTTTGTTGAATTGCAAGTATCTTATTCCGCCAAATGCAGTCATGTATTGATCCTGCTTGCCACCTGGCTCTTTAAGAACTTCTCTTTCAATATGAAATGCTTCCTCCGCAAGTTGCCTTGGGCTTGCTGTTTCGCCCTGCCATGCATGCAAGGCATTAAGCAAGCCTACAAGGAATGCGCTGCTTGATCCCAAGCCAACACCACCCCTAGCAGTAGTTACTTCTGATACGCTGTTTATCTCTATGCTTTTCTTAATGCCTAGGAGCTTTAGCGCCTCTCTGAATAATGGATGCTGTATATCATTAGGATCATTTACTGTTTCTATCTTTGAGTACTTTATTACTATATCATCTGTAAACAGCTTGTTTGCTATTATGTAGATATATTTGTTTATCGTTGCTGAAATTACCGCACCTGGTCCATACTGCCTATAATAAGAAGGAATATCTGTGCCTCCACCTACAAAGGTTATGCGCATTGGTGTTTTTGATATAACCATATTGTGGTTGAACATTATCTTTTCACCTTGGCTCTAATATTATCTATAATTCGAAGCACATCCTTAAAATCATTAGCAAAATAGTCTGCACCGCCTTGGCTGTTGCGCACCATTATGCCAATTATGCCAAGCTTTTTTGCAAGCTGCATATCCTTTTCATCGTCTCCAACAACAAAAGAGTGCTTTAAGTCTATATCGAAATCTTCCATAGCCTTATAGACAAGCCCCGGCTCAGGCTTCCTGCACTTGCAGCCAGAATCAGGCATGTGCGGGCAGTAATAAAATGCATCTATTCTGCCACCATGACTTTCTACTTCTTCCTTTATCTTATTGTTCATCTCATGAAGAGCCTGTTCTGTAAAATAGCCTCTCACAATACCAGATTGATTTGTTATTACTATTATATAGAAATGCTTTGAAAGCTCCTTCAATGGTTCGAAAATGTCATCGTACAATACAATCTCTTCCTTGCTTTTACAATACGGGCAGTTCTTGTTTAAAGTACCATCCCTGTCAAGGAAGATTGCAGGCTTGCTCATAACATGTCCTCTACTATCTTCGATATTATGTGCCATATCGTAATATGGGCTTCCTGTATTATAGATGTTCTGTCGCTCTGTACTTTTATGATATAATCAGTAATGCCGTTGAGCTTACCACCACTTGAACCCGTAAGTGCTATAGTTATGCAACCTAATTCTTTTGCTTTTTCTAGGGCTTTTATCACATTTTTGGAATTACCACTTGTTGATATACCAATCGCAATATCTCCTTTGCTGGCATATGCTTCTATTTGTCTTGCAAACACTTCATCATAGCCGTAGTCGTTAGCTATAGCAGTAAGCGATGAGGTATTTGCATTGAGGGCAATAGCAGGAAGTGCTTTGCGCTCTTTTTCAAACCTTCCAACAAACTCTGCCGCTATATGCTGTGCATCTGCAGCACTGCCACCATTGCCAAAAATCAAAAGTTTTTTGCCCTATATTATCTGCCTTCCTATCTCTCTTCCTATGTGATAAATAAGACCATAATCTAGATTCAACCTTGCCTTTGCACCATCCTCTAAATACTCTTTTACTTCAGACTCTTCCATAATCATCCATTTATTGCGCAGCACCCTGCACATGCTGGAAATAACTATGTAATGACCACTAAAAATTAACTGACTAAAAATTTATAAAGTCAAATACTATAATTTTATAAAGGCTGTAAATCTTTCAGATGTTTTAATTGTAACATTTGGGTGGTATTTTGTATAGCATGAATGCGTTTATCAAAGCCCTAAAACACCCTGTATTTACTACAAGTACGTTAATAACATATCTAATTATGTATAATGATATAAAGTATATTAAAAATGCATTGAAAACTAAATTTTCAGAAGAGGACTTTAAAAAATACGCTATAGGTGCAAGTGCAGGCTTAAAAGAGGTTGCTTTATACTTACTTGTAAGAAAGTATAAGCCAAAGGTCATCATAGAGACTGGTGTTGCAAATGGTGTTTCAACTTATTTTATATTGAAGGCGCTGCACTTAAACGGCTCAGGTAAACTAATAAGCATAGATTACCCTAACTATAATAAAAGTGGGTATATAACATCTGAAGGTAAAATTGACAATGTTTATATCCCAAAAGGTTTAACCCCAGGATGGATAGTACCGGATATTTACACAGATAAGTGGGATTTAAAATTGGGAAAATCTAGTGACATTTTGCCTAAAATAAATGATGATCTTGATATGTTTATACACGATTCTGAGCATAGCTATTCGAATATGATGTTCGAGCTTAAATGGGCCTTGGCCCATATTAAGAATGGAGTAATTATTTGTGATGATGCAGACCAAAATAATGCTTTCAAAGACTTTATAAAAGAAAATGAAGATGTCCTTAGGATTATAAGGGCACCTATTGCTGGAGTAGAAGTTTGTAAATAGGTCGATTTATGTTTACTCTTTTGATCTTTTCACGCAACGACACAAAGAACGCAATCGACTTAACCGATTCTTTGCATGGCATTGCTAATGAAATCGTTATTATAGACTCAAGCGATAGGGAAGAGCACGAAACTCTTGCAAAAGAAGCGAAGAAAAGAGGTATCAGTGTTTATTATGCAATTCCCCTTGGCTATGCAGACCCCTTGCGACATTACGGTATCTCAAAATGTAAGAATGAATGGGTTCTTTACCTAGATACCGATGAAAGACTTAACGATGAATTTGCAAAATCCATAAATGAGATAATCTCTAATGCAAAGTGCGACGCCTTTGCTATAAAACGCTACGAAGAAGCAAGTCCTAATGGCCATACTGCATTCTTTACCTGGCAGATAAGGCTTTTTAAGAAAAGCAAAGTTTCTTTCAAAGGTATTATCCATGAGCAGCCCACTGTTAATGGCAGGCTATGCACACTCGGCGATGCTTACTATATTGAGCATCGCACCGACCTTATGCACCACTCTACCAACGGCTATGGCAAAATGAACCTCTTTGAGATGCTTTCATATGCTGACTACAATGCCATTATGCTTGACTACGTGCGCAAATTCTTCGCCCTTGACACGCAGACGCTCAAGGCTAGGCTTCTGCTCGGCTTTGCGTCGCTCGTGCTTAATACTTATGAGCTTGTGTCGCTTAAGAAGAAAAACCAGGAGCTTGCTCCTCGCGACTACCTCTTCTTCTACTTCATTAGAACGCTCGCTTATTCCTTTAGGCAAAAGAAGCTTGGAAGCCTTGTTGCTATATGGAAAGGTCAAAAACAATACCTTGCTTACCTAGAAGATGAACGCGCTAAGCTGGCCAATGCCTATGGCTTAACCCGCAGAGACCTTTTTGAAATATCAAAAATACTAAACAGGCAGGGCGTTATTAAATACCTTGGGCTTGACAAGCCTGAGAATGTTGATATGCTTAGCAAGAAGTATGATGGCAAGGCTAAGGGCATTGACTTTACAATAAGGCTTATAATCGAAAAATACAAGGCAATGAAGAAATGAAATAGCATTGCATATTTTCAAAAAATTGAAAAACACATGCGCTCCTATGGAAGATTTGCTGATGAGAGGAATCCTTCTATTATTCCGATGGTAATTATTATTGTGGGAATAATGTCTGCGAGAATAATGCCCATGTAATAACAAACCCTATTAGAAAACGATCGAAAGCACCAAGCATATTCAATAAAGCCCTTGGCATATTGGTATTGTATATAAAAAGTAATCAAATTTGATTACTTATTGAATATTAAAACAAAAGTATAAATACCTTTAAATTTTAAACTTAAATTATATGGCTGCTATAGACGTTATAAAGTAGTATACATGAAAACATATGACTTCAATAGTTTTCTTCTTAAGAATAATATTCATGTCTTTACCTTAGATGATGCTGCAAGAATACTAGCAAAAGATAAGCACTATTCTGCCATATTTTTAGCAAGGGATAAGCGGATAAAAAAGGCTATTAGAGGCATTTACTATACGCCAGAGGCAAGCATATATGAGATAGCAACCAGTATAATAAGCCCATCATATGTTAGCCTTATCTCAGCCTTAAGGTTCTACAACCTGACCGAGCAGATACCTAATACTGTATATGTTGTCTCTAAAAAGCAGCATAAGGGAATAGAGGTAAATGGCACCAAAATAGAGTTTCTAAAAATAAAGCCATCGCTTATGTACGGCTATGCGAAAGTAGACGATGCTTTTGTGGCGGATCCAGAGAAGGCTGTTGTAGATATGCTCTATCTTGGAAGGTTTGAGGAATATGCGTTAGAAGTAATCGAAAGCGGCAAGCTGAACTATGAAAAGCTTGCTAAATATGCAGAGCTTTCTGGGAGCAAGAAGATAATAAAAACTGTCAAAAAAGTTAACCTTACATGATATAAAGCAAACGCGGAACTCTCTTGCACCATTTGTACAGCATACCCTACAAGATTATAATGAAGTGAGCGAACGTGTTATCTCGGCTTTAAAAAATTCACTTTCTAGTTCTAGCACAGAATAAATAGAATTGGTGCAATCCGCTTATACCAAAAGTAGAGTGCAAAAAAGGAAAAGGAGAGGAAGAAAGTAAACAGCAACAGCAAGAATGCTGATTATCTATATAATTAAGTTTTGTGGCATGTTATCAAACCATTTATAATCTCAATATGGCAAATATTTTTCCGATTTTTCTCAGAAAGAGCAATGGTTTCTTATTTTTATAGCGATGCAGCACTAGCTTAATAGCCTATGTATTATTTGGATAGAAGCCTTAAATTTCTTTTTGGAGCTAACTTTATTAGGCTTTGAAATTATAAAAGGGGCAGTAATGGAGAAATCGAAAAATGATACAAACGAACCGTCTTTTGTGGAAAAATTGATTTTTAAAGAGCCAACTGAAGAGGTATTGACAAAAGAAAGGCTTGATGAGTATATAAATAGCGGTGTAGCTTTAAAACACTATATTGGCTATGAGATTTCTGGTTTTGTTCATCTTGGTACCGGTTTACTTGGCATGTCAAAGGTTGCAGATTTGCAAAAAGCGGGAATTGATGTTACTCTTTTCTTGGCAGATTACCATTCTTGGATAAATAAGAAACTTGGCGGTGACTTATCGGTTATAAGAAAAATAGCCGGCGGCTACTTTAAAGAAGCTTTAAAACAATCGCTAAAGTTAGTTGGAGGAGACCCTGACAAAGTGCATTTTGTCTTAGGCTCTGAATTATATGAAAAATTAGGCTTAGATTACTTTGAAACTCTTCTAAATGTATCATTAAACACATCCCTTTCTAGAATAAGAAGATCAATAACTATTATGGGGAGAAAAGAAGGTGAGATCATTGATTTAGCTCAGCTAATCTACCCAGCAATGCAGGTAGCAGATATATTTGGCCTTGGAGTAAACCTAGCCCATGGCGGTATGGACCAAAGAAAAGCGCATATTATTGCATTGGAAGTTGGTGAAAAGATTGGAAAGTATAAACCGATTGCCCTTCACCATCATTTATTAATTAGCATGCATATAACAGAAGATATTAGACAAAAGATTCTGGAAGCTAAAAGAGAAGAGAATAGGGAGCTTTTTGAAGAAGGTATAATAGATATTAAGATGTCGAAGTCGAAACCAGAAAGTGCAATATTTATTCACGATTCGCCAGAGGAGATTGAAAGAAAATTAATGAAAGCTTACTGCCCACCTAAAGAAGTAGAATTAAACCCTATATTGGAGCTTGCAAGGTATATACTATTTAGAGGTGAAGAAAGAGAACTTGTTGTAGTCAATGCAAAAACGCAAGAAAGAAAGGTATACAAAACATATCCTGAACTAGAAAAAGATTATGTTGAAGGAAAAATATTTCCTGCTGATTTAAAGTCTAGCGTAAGCAATGCTATAATAAATCTTCTTGAACCTGCAAGAAAGTATTTTCTTGAAGGCCCAGGCAAAAATTTGTTAGAAGAGATGAAAGAAATAAAAGTTAGTAGGTAAAAATTGGCTTAAAGTTTTTCTCAAACCATAAAGGTCTTTACCTTCTTTTCACAACTCAAATCAAAGTTAATGCCACCCCAAACCAGCAAGCAGCCACAGGGATTTATACTTTTTGAAATGCGAATCAGTGGTTTATTTTGATTATGCTTTTCTCCATATCAGCAAATGTTAATGATATCAACTTTCACCTTCACCGCTTCACGAATATATTTATATATTTATCTTTATATAAATTTTATGAAGATGTTTTTATAAAGATGTTGCGATGAGGTTTGTAGATAGGAAAGAAGAGCTTGCTGCGCTTAAAGAGGCTTACTCTACCAATAATTCAAACCTTGTTGTAGTTTATGGAAGAAGGAGGATAGGCAAGACAGAGCTTATCAAGAGGTTTGGTGAAGAGATCGGCAAAAGGTTTGCCTATTATTTATGTGATACCACCCCAATAAGCGAGCAAACAAGAAGGCTTGCTACTACTGTTGGCATTGCAATAGGCGATGAGGAGCTTATCAGCATGGGTGCGGCAAGTATAGAAGCAATATTATACAAGGTCTCAAAGTCAAAGCTAAGCGAGAAGCTGGTGCTTGTATTTGACGAGTTCCAGAACCTTGCCATGGTTGACAAGGCCATACCATCTATATTCCAGCGTGCTTGGGACATGTACCTTAATGCTAGCAAGAATGTAATGCTTATCTTAAGCGGCTCGAGCATAAGCATGATGCGCAGTGAAGTATTAAGCTACTCGGCTCCTTTATATGGCAGAAGCACACAGATATTTGCGCTTAAGCCGCTAAGTCCGGAGTTTGCAATTGCGCTGGCCCCGAAAAATATGCCATTCAAAGAAAAGCTTTATATGTATTTCATGCTTGGTGGCGTGCCAGCATACTACGCCTCTCTTGCAGGTACTATAAAGGAGTATGAAAATGCAAGAATCGGCGTTATAGTAAACGAAATGCTGAAAGAAGGCAGTATATTCACTTCAGAGCCTAACCTTCTGCTATCTGAAGAGGTAAGAGATGACACAAGGTATATGCAGATTCTAGAGCTTATAGCAAATGGTGTAAACAAGCCTGGCGAGATTGCCTCGAAGCTTGGCATTGCGCATGCAAACCTGGACAAATATATTAGCATGCTCGAATATATTGATATAGTTGAGAAGGAATTGCCTGTTACAGCAAACAAAATAAGAAAATCAAAAAAGGGAATATATAGAATAAAAGACAACTTTATAGACTTCTACTTTAAAGAGTTGAAAAGGTCAATTTCTTACAAAAACGCAGAGAGAATAATAAATGGTCTTGATTTTATTGCACAACTGCGCTTTGAGAGCTTTGCAAGAGATATGCTAGCTTTTTTGAGCAGGACCGGAATAGTAAAGATTACTTTTACAAAGATAGGCAGATGGTGGGGATTCAATCCTGAGAAGAAAAGCTCTGGCAACCAGGAAGAAATAGATGTTGTGGCATTAAATGAAGATACAAAAGACATATTGCTTGGAGAATGCAAATGGAGCAACAGCAAAATTGGCAAAGAGGTTTACTATGACTTAAAAAGGAAGGCTAGCTTTGTGCAATGGCATAATAATGAGAGGCACGAGCACTTTGCCTTATTCTCCAAGTCTGGCTTCACAGAGGAGATGAAGGAGATTGCAAAGCAGGAAGGTGTTATGTTATTTGACTTAGAGGCAATAGAAAAGGTCTTGAGTACCTAATTTTTTAAAATTTAGCATGGTTATTTTGGAAAGTGCCTCCACAAACAAACGTATACATGCTTTTTCATCTAGAATGAGGGAAAGTCTTAAATATCTTATTATGAATATAATTATTATAGATGTAATAAGATGATTTGATGGAATTCTTTGATAGGGAATACGAACTTGCTGAAGTAAAGGAGCTTGAAAAACCAGGAAGTCGCATGCTTGTATTATATGGCAAAAGGAGGGTAGGTAAAACGGCTATTATAAAAAAAGAGTTTTCAGACACAAAAGCAAAGAAACTCTATTTTTTTGTTCCGAGAAATGAAAAGATCAACAATTTGATAAAGTACTATGCAGAATTAACCAGGGCTGAGCTAAGATTGAAAGAATACGAAAAAATAGAGAGTTTTTCTGATCTTATTGAGATCCTGTTTGAATATAGCAAAAGGTACAAGATAATTGTCGCCATAGACGAATTTCAAAATCTAAAGTATGTTTATCCTGAGGCTATAGATATATTACAGAGGGAATGGGATCTGCAGGAAGCCTCCACAAATCTATCTTTAATCATTTCAGGATCTGTAATAGGTATGATAAAAAGTATATTTGCTGAGAACGGGGCTCCGCTTTTTAAAAGAGCTTACAACATGCTTGAGATAAAAGAGTTCAGCCTTGAAAAGACTTTCGAACTGATGAAAATGCTGAAAATCAAGAGCTTTGAAGACATGCTTAAGATTTATCTTTTGTTTGGTGGTGTTGTATTTTATTATGCACTTATGGATTACTATAGTATAGATTCCTTTGATAAAGTAATTGAAAAACTGGTTATAAGTCCTGTAGCACCTTTGAAGGACTATGTAAAAACAGATATAATTGAGGCATTTGGGAATAAGGCTGCGACATATTTTTCAATATTAGAGGCTATCGCCGCTGGCAGAAATAAGAATAATGAGATAGCAGCATACGCGCAGATAAAGGAGACTTCTCTTTCACAGTATTTATACGATTTGAAGTATTATCTTGGTATTATAGATACAGAAACGCCGCCGACTGAAAGCTTTAAACCGGGATCAAAGAAGAACAGGCAGATAATCACAGAAAGATTCTATTCCTTCTGGTTTAGTGCAGTAAGTAAGAACTATAGCTATTACGAACTAAATGATATGAATGGACTTTCGGTAAAGATAAATGAGGCTCTAAAATACTTCTTGCCGCAGTCTTTTGAAACTTTTGTGCATGAATTTATTAAGTTTTTAAGCAAAAAAGGCAGACTGTTCCATGTAGACGCTGTCGGAAATTGGCATGGTAAAAACCCCGAGAGACCAAAAGGCTTCAATGAAGAAGAAATAGATGCTGTTGCAGTAAATAAAAAAACTCATGATATTTTATTTGCTGAGTGCAAATGGACCGCTGAGCAGATTGATGCAAATGTTTATAACGAACTGAAGCGCAAGGCAAGATTAGTGCAATGGCACAATAATGAGAGGCATGATCACTTTGCTTTATTCTCCAAGTCTGGCTTCACAGAGGAGATGAAGGAGATTGCAAAAAAAGAAGGCGTTATGTTATTTGACCTTGAGGCGATAGAAAAAGCCCTGAATTTTTAAAAATAGCAGGGTTATTTTAGAAAGGTTTAAATTTATCCATTACAAATTCGCACAAATTTGTAATACAATACAAATATTTTTAAATTTGTAATGTGATACAAATAACATGGAAAAGGATGCAATATTAAATATACTTTATTCGTGGAACTTCTGGAAGCATGATATAGATACAGGAATAGAACGCAGCTTTTATGTAAAAAAGATTATCTCATTGCTAGAACCAGGAATTCCTATAGTTGTAGAAACCGGCATAAGGAGAGCAGGCAAGTCATATATAGCAAGGCAAGTGGCTAAGAAGCTAATTGAAAGTGGCTATCAAAAAGAGCGCATATTAATTCTTAATCTAGAGGATGAAAGGCTTATTGAAAAGAATTATAACCTGCTACTTGAAATGTATAAGGTTTATAAGGAAGAGATAAATCCTAAACACAGTAGCACAATAATCATAGATGAAGCACAGAGTATCGAAGGTTGGGAGCGCTTTGTTAGGGGTCTTTCAGAGCGCGGCGAGGCGAGGTTCATAATAACTGGCTCATCATCAAAGCTACTCGATTCTGAGTACTCAACACTTCTTTCTGGAAGGCATGTTGTTGTGTATGTGCCACCATTAAACCTTGCAGAATATTTTATATTTGCAAAGAATTCAAACATAGACAATTTTCTAAAAGAAGGGGGTTTTCCTGCAATAGCGTTATCAAAGAACAAAGCAGAGCTTGCGCGCAGCTACTTTGATACAATTATATTGAAAGATGTGATACAGAGGTTCAAGGTGAAAAGGCAGGATGAACTGATAAGGCTTGCTAAATTCTATATCACTAGTGTAGGCTCAAAGGTAACTTTTAACAGTATATCAAAGTTTCTGAAGCTTTCTGTTAAGACAACATACAATTTTTCTCACTACCTGGAGAATGCATATCTTATATTTTTAGTTGACAGGTTCTCTTTCTCAATAAAAGCACAGGACAATAGCCCAAAGAAAGTCTATTGCATAGACAACGCATTTCCATCAATGCTCGGGCTTAATGCAATAGAGATCAGAGGCAGGCTGCTCGAAAACAGCATTGCGGCAATGCTCTATATGATATCTAGGCATGTGCAGAATTTCAATGTCTATTATTGGTACGAAAACGGTCATGAAGTGGATTTTGTAATCAGGGAAGGCCGGAATTATGAAATCTTACAGGTTGCATATTCTGTAAAAAAAGATGAGACTAGAGAAAGAGAGGTTACCGCCATACTAGAATGCGCAAAAATACTTAACGTAAACAATGCTACTGTTGTAACGATGGATTACGCAGGTGAGGAAGTATTAAATGACGTTACAATAAAGTACGTTCCAGCAAAGGAGTGGATTGAAAATACATTAAAAAGATATGGATATGAATAAGAAGTAGCCACCTTGGCTATGCCCCTAGTTTTGCCCAATAAATAATTGCGAAAACAGTGTTGCAAAAGAAGGTTTTTATATCTTTATTATCAAAATATCATTAACATTTACTGATAATGATAAAATGATAATATGAAATTTATAGATAGAGAAGAAGAGCTGAAGGCGCTTGAAGAAGGCTATACATCTAAGAAGGCCTCTTTTATAATAATTTATGGCCGCAGAAGGCTTGGAAAAACAGAGCTTATAAAGCAGTTCCTGAAAGGCAGAAACGGGGTTTACTTCCTTGCTACTGATGAAGATATTACAAAGCAATTAAAGAGCCTTTCAAGCCTTATAGGCATAAGGCTTGGTATAGAGGATCTTGCCCGCTTCGGTACTGTTGACTGGGAATCATTGTTTATGCGCATAGCCAATATTGAGCTAAAGGAAAGGCTTGTTATAGCAATAGATGAGTTTCCTCACCTTGTAAGAGCAGATAAGGCCATACCTTCTATATTCCAGAAGGGGTGGGAGCTTTATCTCAAGGACAGAAATGTTATGCTTATCTTAAGCGGCTCGAGCATAAGCATGATGCAAAAAGAGGTATTGAACCAAGCATCGCCACTATATCAAAGGAACACTGCGATAATCAAGCTTAAACCTCTGAGAGTCGACTATGCAATAAGAATGGCAAGCAGCTCAAAGTTTATTGATGCTTTAAAGACATATTTTATCTTTGGAGGTGTTCCTGCATATTATGTATATACAGAGGAGTGTAAGAGCTTTGATGAAGTGCTAGAAACCATATTCAAACAAACCAGTATATTTGAAGATGAAATAAGCATTATTCTTTCAGAAGAGGCAAAGAATACTGGTGTTTATTTAGATATAATAGACTTTATAGCAAACGGTGTAAATAGGCCAAGCGAGATTGCATCAAAGCTAGCAATACCAGCAAGCGAGGTAATAAGATATTTGAATACACTTTTCAGAGTAGGCATTGTAGAAAAATCCCTACCTGTAACAAAAAAGGTAGAGAGAAAGTCAAAAGGCGGTGTATACGAGATTAAAGACAACTATGCGCTTTTCTGGTCAAGATACATTAAAAGGAATGCCGAAAAGCTCTCTTTAGAAGGTTCGAAGAGCGTAGCTTATGATTTGCAAAGGGAGTTTGATTCTTTTGCTAGCATAATGTTCGAGCGCTTTGCAAAAGATTTTCTAGCGTTTATGAGCATTACCAGAAAGCTGGGCTTTACCTTCACAAAGATAGGCAGATGGTGGGGAGTTGATCCTGAGAAGAAGAGCTCTGGCAACCAGGAAGAGATAGATGTTGTGGCATTAAATGAAGATACAAAAGATATACTGTTTGGAGAATGCAAATGGAGCAACAGCAAGGTCGGCAAAGAGGTTTACTACGAATTAAAAAGGAAGGCTGGCTTTGTGCAATGGCATAATAATGAGAGGCATGATCACTTTGCTTTATTCTCCAAGTCTGGCTTCACAGAGGAGATGAAGGAGATTGCAAAAAAGGAGCATGTCTTTCTCTTTGACCTAGATGCAATAGAAAAGGTCTTGAATGCGGATAACGCTTTGAGATAATTGTGCGTGAAAAAATATGAAAAAGATTCTTGTGCTAAGTGATATACACTTTCCACATCCATATAGCAGACACTTTGAGAAGGTAATAAGAAAAGAAAAGCCTGATTTGGTTGTGCTGCTAGGAGATAACATAAGTCCCTTTAGCAAGCAAAGCCTTGTCAGAACGTATGAAAAGTTTATAAGTATATACAAAAGAGTCTTTCCACTTAATAGGACTGTTTTTATTCTTGGCGACAACGATGGCCTAGACAATCGCTACAGGCCAAACAAAGAAGTAATCTTATATCTATCTTTTATGCCAAAGCTTAACAGCAGTTTCTTCGAATGGCGTTATAAGAACTTGGTATTCACTCATGGAAATATTGAATCATCTTATAAAGAAGAGAAAGCCTACTTTATTATTGCAAAGATACTAACTTATATTAACAAAAGGATTGTGCCGAAGGTTGTTTCAAAGGCATTAAAGCTTAAGCTTAGGGCAAAGAAAGACACATTCGTATTTGCAGGCCACATTCACTACCTTGGTAATGTAGACTCTGTATACTTCTGTGGCACATTTAGCAAGGAAAAACTTCTTTATGACAAAAATGAGTCTTTAGGCTATGTAGTTATAAGAGACAATGGTAAGGTAATAAGTAAAAAAGATATAAGGCTTGTAAAGCTTAGGATTTAGGCTATTGCAAAAACAGCAAAAGTGCATCAAATGTAAGTATTCCGCTGAGCAAGGCTATTATCAATTTCGATTTCGATATAAAGCACTGTGGATCCAAACAAGGCAATCAGTAATTGCTTTTTGTTTTTGGCGCTTTCTTCATATAACTTATATAAAACATGTAAATTAGGGATGCTGCTAATATGGCACCCCCTATGATAGTTACAGCATTTATGTAAAAGGCCATTGCACCT
>Ga0208549_100171_pt1 | contig 31789 bp, 38 predicted proteins | sample BED_host_MetaG_FD_187135 | JGI IMG/M metagenome (GOLD analysis project Ga0208549, IMG submission 187135) | Hot spring microbial mat communities from Yellowstone National Park, Wyoming, USA - BED_host_MetaG (SPAdes) (version 2) | ecosystem: Environmental > Aquatic > Thermal springs > Hot (42-90C)... | reverse complement strand
GTTTGACTAGATATATTTTGAAATAATTTTATAGAAACACTTCATTAAAAATATTTGTTCTGTTGTACAGCTAAAAAGGGATATTCTGGTAAATTCGAATTCGAATGACTTTACATCTTCCTTCTTACAGAGGTTCGCTTCCTTTGTTCAAATCTTGTGCTGATAATGTATATGATCGATGCAACAATAATAGCGATTGTAGCTATGTCAAGAGTCGGAACAAGGTATTGGTCTTGAGTGTTTATTAGCGAGCCAGACCTCTTGTATTCAAGGTGTTCGAGCGGGATTTGCAGTGGTACAGGATAGCTCTTATAGGAATACGGCCCAGTTGAATTCAAAATAAGCGGAGGCCTTGGCTGTGTATTGAAATAAAAGAGGTCCAAAGGTAGGTTTGCTTGAGCAACTGCAGAGTTCAACGGCTTGAGTTTCCAGTTATACTCTATGTAATGCAATATGGAAAGATGCGAAAGAAGTGTCTCTGAGACGTAATTTTCTCTTGCATAGGGGGAGATTACGATTAAAGGTAATCTCTGGCCACGGACATCTGCTAACCTAGTAGGTACGTCTATTATTACTTTAGCATCAGGTGAATAGCTTACTCTGTACCCCTTTATAGTTGCAAGCCCAGCTAGATAGGCCCCATCGTTTATTGTTCCAGGAGGAAGTTTGGCAAGATAACTTGGTCTTACCACCATCATTTCATCGCAGCTATGGTTATTTGCACCTTCTCTGCTCATTCTTACTAAAACCTCATTGTGTGATTACCACATAAGCCTGAGAATGTCAGATGCAATGCTCTCTCCTGTAAAAATCACTGGATATGATGATACCACCGCAAGCCTATCATCTTTGCTTAAAGTTTCTAAAAGATTGTCTATCGCATCTGGAAATGGCATGGCGTCGCCGTTGAGAAGCAAGAGTATTTTTCCAGTAGGCTGTAAAAGCTCAAATACTCTGTTTATGGCGCTGCTCTTTCCTTTCTGGCTCGATGATAACGTTAAATCGACCGTCTTTAGACGCAATATCCTCAATCAGTCTTAACGCTTCATTCGAAGGGGAACTTGCCACAACTATTCATCTTCTCATTCTCCATCTTCTTTCATAGTTGCTAAGCATGTTCAGCACTCTGTCCAGATACTTATCATTACCAGACGTTATAACAGCAGTAACAAAATAGTCAACGCTTGATTGCATGTCTTCGATGCTTCCTTCTGCAAAATGTGGCAAATTGGATTCCTCCCATTTACTTTAGGTAATTTGGCCGTGGCTGATTAATAAGCTATCTGTGATATTGGTGTATTCAAGTTTCATTTAAGTTCACATCCATATTCCTAATTAGTTTGATAATGTAACGATTTCGCGCGCGTCACGAGTTACGTAAACCACAACAAGCAACTATTCTTGTGAAATAATCCATGTATTTTTCATTCAAATAATATTACGACTTAAATTATTGCTTCATATCATTCTTGAACCAGTATCCTTCACGTAAATACGAGAAGGAAGCTGCGAAGCAGTGTCTATTGCTCAAGATTTTCAATGCCACCTTTCTATACAGATGGGCGGCAGCCATATATCCCAACAGGCGCCTGTATGCCCTGCGTTCCAAATCTTTGCTCCTGAATGTACACAGTTTGATATACTTCTCTAGTATTTTGACATGTGAAAGATAACTTTCATGACTTGCTTCCGTTGAAGTACTTCTAATTCCTATCCTATAGCCATAAATGGGTTTTTTCACTATTGCAAATGGAAATTTAAGTGCTAGCCTGTATAACATCTCTAGGTCTTCTGCAACTTTAAGGTGTTCGTCGTAATAACCTACTGTTTCAAAGTCCCTTTTGGGGATAAGTAAAGCCGAATTCACTATGGACCTTGAGGCAAGCAAATAGTCCAAGATCATTCCTTCTGCTTGAGGAGCACCACGAGGGAAATGTGATTGCGTCTCAACCTTACCATTTCTTATACTGAACCAATCAGAGTAAATAATTGCTTGCTGGTCACCAAAGTCTCTGTACCTGGCGACCTGAAGAGAAAGTTTATCAGGCGTGTAGATATCATCAGAATCTAGAAATGCGTCAAGCTCTCCCTTGGCTTTCTTGATTCCAATATTTCTTGCCTTGCTGACACCAACCCTTTGCGCCAAGTATATTTTACTTATTCTACCATCTTGAAACTTATCTATAACATTATGTGAATTATCTGTCGAATTATCATCTACTATTATCAACTCCCAGTCTTCGAACTCTTGAGACAGTACACTTTCTATTGCTTGAGCTATATATTCTTCTTTGTTGAAATTAGGCATTATAACGCTGACTCTAATCGTGAACACCAATCTAACGCTGATAGCTTAAAATCTTTGCGCCTGACCAATATGCATAGAATCTATGCATTGAAGGTAACAAAATTTACTTGTCTCTTTTTTCTAGGATTTCTCTTCAGATTTCCAAATCTTAGACTTACTAAGAATACGACAAGTGCAATCATAAATGCTATTACGCTAACCTCATAATTAGGTACCAAATACCGTTCAGGACTAGTTACAAGTGAACCTTTCCTCTGATAGGCGAGCTGACTTAACGGAACCTGCAAAGGTATAGGGTATCTGGTGTAGGAATAGATGCCACTTGCTTCAAGAATTATTGGGCTTCTAGGCTGACCTTCAAAGTAGAAAAAGTCCAAGGGAAGATTGGATTGACTAACTGCCGAATTTAGTGGTTTGAGGTTCCAGTTATATTCGATGAAATGAGTTATTGAAAGATGTGAAAGTAGAGTTTCTGACACATAGTTCTCTTTTGCATACGGCGAAATTATAATGAAAGGAACCCTCTGTCCGAATGAAAGCAAAGGATAGGTGAAACCATGGTCTGTGCTCATTATCTGGGGAGGCTGAACATGGTCATAGTAGCCTCCGCCTTCGTCCCATGTCAGAAATATAGCTGAATTGTTCCAGTAGCTGCTCTTCATAAGTGCGTTAACAATAGAAACTACCCAAAGTTTCGCCCTCTGTTACATTATAGGGGGGTGCTCATCAAAAGCTCTCGTACCTATAGATGATACAAAGCTGACAGAGGGGAGATTCTCGCCAGCCCCGAGGTAGTTTATAAGTGAGGATACGTTTTGAATTTTATCTATTGTTCTTAATCTGGATATATAGTTTAATGGGTATACACTAGATGAGTCTTTAAAACCTTGCAAGTATTCAAAATAACCCCAGCTTATACCGGCAGAATCAAGCTGGTAGAAGATTGTATCGGTATAGTTCACGAAAGGAGGTGGTCCATAGTCTCCCGAAACCACGGAGTCTCCGGTCAGTAATGATAGCCTATTTGGAGCCGTAGGAGCCAGATAAGTAGCAAAATAATTATCCGCTATAGCATATTCTTCTGCATAGTCCCAGTATGCAGCAACTTGATGATAATCAAAGTACGACATTGACTGTGGACCAGAGTACATTGCAAAACCGTCCATTTTCCCTGCATCTATGTCTTGTTGATACACGAGCTGCCCCTCGTAAGGGTCCACTGTATTTGACGCATTTACCCAGTAGGGGCTTATGCAAGAGTTGCCATGAGGTAGGCATACTCCCCCTGGTATCCCATTAACTGGCTGCAACTGTGAAGCTAGTGAATTGTTGATTGTCCCATTGGCTGTTGGATAAGTTCCAAAATAGTTATCGAAGCTGTGATTTTCTTGCATTATGATTATCAGATGTTTTATAGGTGTCTGAGTATCAGCAGTTGATAAATGCTGAGGGAGAATTGAAATCAAAAACAGAACTATGATTATCTTTGACTTCATTGCTTCAGAGAATGTTAATATTTCTTTTTATGCCTTCCCCCGCGCCATCAATCTCTGACCTTATCGAAAAAAATTGACTCCTAATAATCTTTGGACCGCAAACTGAATAATGAGAGCATCAGCCTTTTTCCCAGACTAAAAGGGGTAGATTGTTTTGAGAATTAAAGTAATAATTGTTTGGATAATATAATAAAAACCCTGCAACTGAAACTTAATTGCTGAAAACGATGATTGTTATTAATCAAAATTACTAATCATCTATAAAAATACCCGTTAAAAAAATATATATACTTCGTACTTTGACAGTAAAATTGTCCTGATATATTGGTGAAGTTGCGTTGTGGTCCGGGACAAATGTAAGTGATGGAGGTGAAATTGCTTGAAAAAAAGAATGAAGACTGAGATAATATCGAGCCTCCTAGAGGCATCTTCGATGGGGATAAGAAAGACAAGACTGATGTACGCTACAAACCTTAGTTATCAATTACTGATAAAATACACAAGGATGCTTGTGGAGGAGGGACTCCTTGCGTACGATGGAGAGCTATATTACACAACAGAAAAGGGAGCTAAACTTCTTGAAAAGCTCAAGCACTATGGAGAGCTGAATAGCATGCTGTTAAAGGTGCGTTCCGAGCTTGGCAAGGAATATGAATCTCTGTTGAATTCAAGAATCAATCGAATATCCTAGATGATGATTTAGCCTCGGTTTCCATTTTGTGCAATTCTGTATGAGACCGAAGAGCGTAAGCTGAAGTGAGAACCAGAGTTACGATAAAAACTAACACTATGATATAAAGGGTCAAGGTGCTCTCTCTCAACATTGAAGAGAAAAGAAGGAGCAAGCTCTCTGGTAATAATACCCACGATAGTATGTATGCAAGCCTGCTGTCAGAGTTTACCTGTCTCTCAAGAATTCTTACCCTTTCTATTCCCGTAGCTCTTTCAAGTAACTGTGCTAATTCCCAGATGACTGTTTCAAGCCTTTTTAGCACAGCGTTTACTGTATCAGCCCCTCTCTCTGCTTCTTGCACTTTAGCTGATGTATAATACTTCATGAGTTCGTCAAGAAGCTGAACAGTTTCACCTGATGAGAGTATCTGAGTCAGATATGTAAGGAATTCAAGGCTTCTATCCTCTGTAAGACGAGAGGTCAGGCGGGCAGCTAGCTTTGCTATTCTTATCCTTACATAGTGTGTAAGGAAAAGACTGATAAAGGATACCGAAAGCATGAGCAAAGAGACAATAAGAAGATAGACATTCAGAACTCTTCAGCTCCTTCGAACCTGCAATGTCAGCTCAAAACAACCTACCCAGTTATTCTTTATGGCGATTCAGGCCTTAAGAATTCTTTTAAGGCTCTGGATTGGTCTTGAAGCTGGCTCTTTGCCTTCAGAAATTCATCCAGTCTGGCTAGATACATTTTCCCCTTTTCAGTAGATATGAAAACTTTCTGCTTATCATTGTATTCAAGCAATCCCTGTTTGATCAGCGTCTGGAGGTATCTTTTCAGCTGCCTGGAATTTAGCGCTGCTCTGTACATTATTCTCGTCTTTATAGCACCATCGTTAGCAGCCCTGATTATCTCTCCAAGCACTTCTTCCCTGCTGCGTCTTCTTGACTTGTGCTCCATCTTCTCCAATACACTTTAAACGGTAAGTAAAACAAATTATTATACCTATTCGCACGATGATACGTTATTGATAACAACTTGCTATATGACTAAAGAGTTATTGACCTGTTAATTAAAAGTTACTTTTACCTTACATCTTATAATTAGACATTATACAAAGCTGACCTGTTACGTAAGAAATATCAGGTTAGAGCATCAGGCTTCTCAGTGTTTCTCCAGCTACCTCTTTGTATACGTCTGTTAAAGCCTGCGCGAAGCCCTCTATGAAATCCTTACCACCATCTCTGTATGGGCCTGGGATGAAATTGCGCCAATACCTTCTGTATTCCATGGCTCTTGAAATAGGCCTTGGTATGTCTCCATCGTCAACCTCAAATTTCATCAATTCGCTGTTCCTCTCATCCCAGCCTTCGACCATCTTTGCTATTTCTCTGTAAGGCAATTCCCTTGCCAAATCCAGCCCTAGCTTGTATCCTCTCCCATATTCATCAGTCCTTTCGCTCTTCAGTCTTGCTATAGTGGATTCAAAATTGGGCGCGGTCCTTGTCGATACGTAGTCCATTATTGCCTTTCTGCTCACTTCTGACCAGTTCACTTCTTTAAATTTCTCCATAAGCTGCACTACATCATCAGGAAGGTAAATCGTTATGTTGCGCCCCACAGATTAATGTGTAGACTGTGTAATATATGAAGTTTCCTGTGTATACTGTGGATATTGTTATGTCAACTAATATAGACAAAACTGGCAAACGTTCAATTCATAAAAATAAAATAAGAATTGAAAGGCAGTAATCAAATGACAGTTGAACGCCGCTGGCGAAATGGCATTCCATGAGATCCTTTTTTCCATATTGAATAGGGAGATAAATAAATTCGTTTGCACCTATGAAAGATTTTCGAATCACTATTTCTTTGACCCCCCTATGGATAGAAAATTAAAAGTCACTCAGGCAGATTTACTCAACGCTTTGGAGATGCTGGAAAATTATAATTATACGACTTCTGAGGAAACACTAACCCTTTACTGCATCGAATGTTTTTCGGTCGGTCTTCACATTTTGGGTAAATGCCCGCAATGCGGGTCTGAAAAAGTAAGGAAGAGTCATTACATTTCACACAGTTGTGGATATCGGGGAATTAAAGACAAATTTACAGATAATGGAAATATGATATGCCCAAACTGCAACAAGAAGCTTTACCAGAAGGGCTTGGATTACACCGATGAAGAAACCAAGTACAGCTGTGTATCATGCGGTTCAATTTTCGATAATTACATGACGTTTTATAAATGTACAAAGTGCGGCGCAAGTTACAAGCAGGGTGAAGAACCAGCGGTCAGTGTTCGGATTTTCACTCCTACCGCAAAAGTGGAAAATGAGAGGAATCAGCTGACAGAGCTATTTTCCTCTGTTGATTTTCTGACTAATTTATTGAAAAAACAGGGATTTTCAGTATCAAAGAAGGCAATAATTGAAACAAAACTTGGAGAGACTTTTCTTGATGCTGTTGCATACTCACAAACCAACAGAAGATGTGTCCAGCACATTGGTTAGCAAAGAAGTTGAAGAAGAAGGTGCGAGTGTAAAAATCGAAGGCTGTCCTACAGAAGGTGTCACTCCTTGTTTTGCACTTTGCGAAGACAGATCAGGAATCATACCAGAAGAAAGATTCGACCTGTAAGACTTTCCTGAAAGAACTAAAGTGCTGGAAACCCCACTTGCGCTGATAGAAACCAATCCGATAAGGAAGAGTGCTATGAGAATATGCTTATTTTTCGACTTAATTTTCAATTTTCCTCATACTTTTTATTCATTAGTATGTTACAAGTAAATAAAAGTTAGGTTTCCTGAATTTAGGTAAACTCGAGCCATTCACACGCATTAAAATTCAAGTAGCTGGGTAGGGAAAAGCCAACCTTTGACAAGGAATGTCATATGAACTATATATTAGATGTTTGTAATAGTTCTTCTGCACTTGGTTTAATTTCTTAGGTGCGAGGTGCGGGATTTGGACCCGCGTCGCCGCCTTGGGAGGGCGACGTCCTAGACCAGGCTAGACGAACCTCGCACACTCTTGCCTTGAAAAACAGTAATTTAAACCGCTTCGGATGTACTATTTAATGTTTGAATCTGTTTTATGCCATTATTTTTGCTGTTCAGCGCTGTGCTGCCAAGCACTTCGTCTGCAACTAGCACAATGAATCCTGAAACTAAGAATAGAATTGCTGCAATGTAAAAAGATAACTGAAATGCTAAATTCGATGGAGCTGAAAAGAAGAATGGCTTTCCGTTAAAAATGCCAGCCATATAATATGCTGAATAAGTGCTTATGAGGGACCCTGCAATCGGAGCTCCCAAGCTGCTTCCCAGAGTTCGAAATACGGTATTCATGGAGGTAGCTAAACCCATCTCTCTCGGGTCTACGGTTAGAACCAGCAGATTTATGGTTGAAACCATCATCGAGCCTAAACCTAATGAAAAGATTATCATTCCTGTAAATAGTTGATTAGGTTCTGTTGCCAACGAACAGACGAGAAATCCTGCTGCTCCTACAATAGAACCAAAAAGCGCTACAGGCTTTACTCCTGTCTTCGAAATAAGTATTCCTATAGCTGGAGCTACAAACATCATGATCAACGCTATAGGTGTCAGAGAAAATCCGGTCCTGAGTATATCATAGTTGAAACCAACAGGATTTGGTAGTTCGAGTTTGTAAACTATGGTCTGGAAGGCAAGAAACATACCTAGTCCTGATATGAGTATAACCAGATTCGTAACTAATACATTTTTCATTCTGAGCAGGTTGAAGTCTAGAATAGGTTCTCTTTGTTTTCTTTCAAATACAACAAGGGGAATAAGCAAAAGTAGTCCTGTTAATAAAAGCCCATCAACGCTTGTGGAATACCAGCCCCATGACGGTCCTTCTGAAAGACCTAATACTATCATAGCCAGAGAAAGACCTAGCATAGCAGCTCCTCTGTAGTCAAGAACTGCTTCGGGCCTTCTAAACCTTGATTCTCTAACCTTACTGCTTATCAGCAAAGCGAAGAGTATTGCAAATGGTAGAGCAGTATGGTATGTTGTCCTCCAGCCAAAATCATTCGAGAGATAGGCTCCAAGAGGAAGGCCTATTGCAAAACCCGCACCAAACATGCCGCTAAGCACAGCCTGAGCCCTAGGTATCATCTCCCTTGGAAACTCCTCTCTGACAAGGCTCATGGCAAGAGGAAACATCGTTAGACCTATCCCCTGAATTGTTCTTGTTATTACAAGTGTCTCGAAGTTAGGGGCGAAGCCTGAAAAGGTAACTGCTGTGGCATAAATTGCGAGCACATAAGTGAACACTTTCTTCTTGCCATATATATCTCCTAGCTTTCCGACTATTGGGTTCAAAGCTACTCCAGTGACCATGTAAACTGAGAGTATCAGACTTACCTGACTTGCTGTAACACCGAATTCGTCAGCTATCACTGGCAGAGATGGCGTAAGCATTGACTCTACATACATTACGAATATAGCGAAGGTAGCAAAGAGTATCAGAGTCCTTCTTGCATAAGCTGAATTGTATACCTGTTCACTTACCTGATTCGCCATTTATCTATCTCTCCCTTGCCTTTCTTCTGCTCCTCGCTATTGCTATTATTCCAACTATTATCAGCACTACAAGCAAGGCTATTATGCCTAAGAAGATTGGGTTGGAAAATTGCTCTCCCAGAGATTGGGTTATTGTTCCATGTACCTGTAGCTGCACAGGCAGCTCTTCAAAGAATGGATATTGCGCTCCAGGCTGGGTCCAGCTGGCTACAAAGAGAAGTGTATAGCTTCCGGGAGGAATATTGGAGTTTATGGAGACAATATATGTTACGTTTGTAAGCTGACCGGGCATTACATTTCCTATGGAGGTGTTAAGGTAAGTGGTTGCAAGAAGAGGACTGACTGTTGACGGAATGCTCGGCTGGAAGATGTTCGAAGGAATCAAGGCTACAGAGGCTCCTTCGGCTGCAACTGAACCCTCGTTTTTAAGAGATAAAGTGATGTAGGCTGAGCTTTGCCCCACGCTGAGCTGAGGAGTAACAACATTTGATACAGCCAGGTCGGCCTTGGGGTATTCAACGAAGGGTATTGTGAAGTTGATGCTTTTGACATCGTTGTATTGTATGTTCAGCAGCAAAGTTGCGTTAACAGCTCCAGTGGTGTTGTAAATGCTCAGAGGAAACTGAACCAGGATGGGCTGCCCTACAGGAACAAAACCTATGAATTTTATGTTGGCGCCTGGATAAAGTGGCTTAGCAGGATATGCTGTGTAAAGGGTTGCATTAACATCATACGCAGGAGCATTACCATTATTCAAAATTGCGACTTGAAGCTGTGCTGATGGGTAGCCTGGATATATTGATGAAGGTAAATATGCATATGATGAGAGCTCAATGCTCGAATAGCCTGTTATGGCTATCTGAACATATATCTGGCTGGTAAAATATTTCGAACCGTTAGAATATGTTATTGTTAGCTGCTGATTGTATATTCCAGACGTTGCATTTGGTTGAATGTCAAAATATCCTGTCATAGAAAGAGAGCCTCCCTGCCTGAATACTGGCATGAATGCTGTTAATTCTGATTGTTGACCTGGCAGAGGCTGAAGAGGCTGCTGAGGAACAAAGGATACAGAAGCATTGAAGACTGTATTGGGTCCAATGTTATATACAGTTAGCTGAAGGGGTAAGCCCTTCGAACCTGGTAAGGCTATCAATGTAGATGAAACTCCGCCCCAGAATGCTACAGCCTGAAACGTTTGAGGGACCGGGGGAGGGCCTAGAATTGCTACTGTAAAGGTAAGGTTCTGAGAATATGATGATGAACCGAGCATGTATTTTATCATAAGTGTTTCGTTGTAGATTCCCTGAGAAGCATTAGAGAATACACTGTAATACCCGAGCATCTGTACTGATGAGCCAGGCTGTGATACTGGCAAGTATGAAGATAGGTTTCTTGCCTGACCTGCTGCCGGTATGAGCGGGAAATTGCTCACGAAGCTGATCGATAGCGACGAAACAGTGTTGGGCCCGGCATTGACAACCTGTATTGTTAGAGGAAGGTTTGAGGAGCCTGGCGAAGCTAACAGGGGTGCTGAACTTGAGCCCCAGAAAGATACAGCCTGAAAAGTCTGATTTAATGAATATGCGTTGTATGGACTTGAGAAAGGAGCAGCCAGCAATACTGCTAGCAAAAGGAATGCAGACAGAACAGCAAACTTCATCTTTACATCGCCTCCATTGTTTGTGATATCTTTGCAATTGTAGCTTGCATATCTTCAATTACGGTCTTTGCAAGATATCTTCTCTCTTCTTCTGGCAAGTAATCTCTTTCATTCAATATCTCCGTAACAGTCTCAAGACCTGACCTGAACCTTTCGATTACAAATTCTGCCCTTTCCTTTCTGTCGACCATCTCTAGTATCAATCTCCATGTGAATGTATACTTAGACTTTGAGAGAAAGTGCTTCTTCATCTCCTCGACAAATGTCCTGCCTTTCTGAGTCAGATGGTATCTCTTTCTTTCATCACTCAGGTCTATCTTCGCATAGCCCTTTCTGACAAGTCTGTTCAGAGTAGGATAGATTGCCCCTGCTCCGGGCTTCCAGGTCCCTTCGGTAAGTTCTTTTATCCTGTTAGCAACATCCGAACCATATACCGAGCCACTTTCCATCATATGAAGCGCAAACAGCCCAATCAAACTCTCTCTGACAGCATCTTGCTGAGTATCGCTTTGCATGCGCCCCCGGTTTATATTCTAATATATAAATCGATATATAATTATATAAGCTAAAATAAAAATATCTGTTTCTGCAGATTCGATAAATGCAAGACGTGGTTGCAGAAGGCTTCAGAAAAGCAATGAGAAATTACCCACAAGGAGTCACTATAGTAGCATGCATGAGTGAAGGAAAACCATACGGAATGACAGTCAGTTCGTTCATCAGCGTATCTATGGAACCACCTTTTTTGCTTGTTTCAGTGATGAAAGGAGACTATATTCACAGACTTTTCTCACACACAGAATATTTTTCTGTCAATATGCTTGCTTACGACCAGTCAGAGCTTTCCATAGGGTTCTCACAGAAAGAAAATTATGAAAAGAGATTCGATGGAGTAAAATACTACATGGATGCAAGAGGTGTACCTATCATAGATGATTGTATTGCTAGCATAGTTTGCAAAAGATGGAAGAATTATGATATAGCTGACCACACCCTGATTATAGGAAGGGTGGTTGAAGTAAATACTCCAAGAGATGCTAACCCGCTTGTCTATTTCAGAAAGAAGTACACAACTGTTAGAGATTGTTGATTTGCAGCAGGCTATTGAGTATTTTGTTCTTCCTGCTTTTTGCGATCTTCAGTTAGAGTTTTCGCCAAAACTTCCTGCACATAACTCGGTCTTACCACGCCAGCATTGATGAGGTTTGTCAAAGCGTTTGCTGAAGCTATACCAGTAACTCTCCCCTTTCTACCTGTAGTAGACCTCCATTTCAGCTTTGTATTGCCACTTTTAGACTCATATATAACTCCAAGAACATCCCTTGCATTGACAAAAGTTATGTCCCTCATCTTTTTCAGGCTGGCCTTGTCTGCAGCTTCTACGTAAATTGCCCCTTGCCCACCCTCTCTTTCAGGAAAGACCTCAGGGTCCCTCAGGTAGCCTTCAGGTATGTAGGAAATGCAGGTACTGTAAATCAAGAATCGCCTGAACTCTTCAAGCGTAGCCTCAACGTCTATATTTGCCAAGTCCCAAACCACCCTGACTTTGATATATTGCGGTATAATATAGGTGATAAATAAACAGTGAGTACATTTCATTCAAAAATATGAAAGAACTGTTTCTTAAGGTTAAGTTTAAAACGTTATAACACAGCAGGCAAAAGCTGCGATGAAGACTCTAGCCCATGTGACTCAGGGATGATCTGGATCTTGAGTTCTGAGCGAAACTGTTTGAACGGACTCTGCTCAAGATGGTGAATGTATTTGTCATCTCCTGAAGGCACTGTTGACCATCCTGCAAGAGGAGCATACCATCTGTTTGTGGGAAATTTTTCCTATACACTGCTTGTGGCTGTAGCTTCCATAGTCATAGCAAGATTGCTTGGTCCATCTGATTATGGTCTTTATTCTCTTGCTCTAGTAGTACCTGGTTATTTATATACAGCAGTCCAGCTAGGCTTTAACCAGGCTGCTGTATACTACACATCCAGATACAGGTCTGCAGGCTCCCTGCCAAAGGCTTATGAATTCATATATTCAATAACACTCTTCCAGCTTGTAGTTGCTGCCCTTTTCATAGCCATACTTATACCACTTTCGACACCTATTTCTACAATCCTTCTTGACAGGCCAGAGCTTGCTACAATAATTCCACTTGCTCTGTTGACAGTGCTGGGGCACGTTGGGTATTACACTATCAGCGGAGGTATGCAAGGATTAAACAGAATGAACTGGTCAGCTCTGCTTCAGGTTCTGCTGGCTATAGTGAAGCTGGTTGCATCGGTAGGGCTCGTATTGCTTGGCTACGGAGTGTTAGGGGCAGTTTTGGGCAATGCGGCAGGCTTCCTCTTATCAGGTTTTGCAGGGCTTGGCTCAATAATATACCTATACAGGAAAGTTATTCCTTTCAACTTTTTCAATCATGTAAAGACAGCACTTACCTATTCGATACCTCTTTACGTAGCTTCCCTGGTCTCAGGTCTGGTCGGGCCAATTCAGAACACCTTTCTTGCCTTATTTGTCATGAACCAGTACATAGGAGGCTACAGCAGCGCTGGTAACCTGGGGGCTCTTATCACGCTATTTGTTTACCCGATTGCCACTGTTCTTTTTCCACTCTTCAGTTCTATAAGCGATGATAGAGCTAGGCTGCTTGACCTGTATAGGACTTCTGTCAGATATTCGACGCTGGTAATAGCGCCAATAACACTTTTTCTCATAGCAGTTTCCACTCCTATAGCTTCAGCAGTATACGGCAGAGCTTATAGCTTCTCTGGTGATTATTTACGAGTGTTAATACTACCAAATCTGCTGGTAGGATTTGGATCCATAGTGCAGGGTCCTTTGTTGAATTCCGTAATGAAGAACAGGGCCTGGATGGTCTGCAACGTTTCTGGTTCAGTGGTAAGCGTAGCTGTATCTGCACTATTAGTAGGGTACATAGGAGTATATGGCGTTATTGCTGGGAGTGTAGCTGGAGCAGTTGTAAGCCTGATTCTAGCCTGGCCTGCAATAACAGAATCTCTTGGTGGGAATGCTCAGTTCAGAAGTGTCTGGAGAATATATATTGCATCGTTGCCTCCTGCAATGATAGCATATTTTGCATCATTCCTGCCTTACCACCCAATAATAGTTTCCGCAATAGCACTTCTTTTGTTCTTTTTATTATTGATACCTATGCTAGTATCTCTAAAAGCGGTTTCGCCTGAAGATGTGCAGAACCTTGACTCATACTTCAGTAGAATCGCGCCTGTATATTTCTTCTTCAGAATCGTAAAGAAGTATTATCAGATATTTGTTAAAAGCTCTTAATATCTTTCAATCTGGAGTTTATTGTTTTTAACGGTGTGTTGGTATGAAAAAAGCGGAATAAACCAGGCATTTTAAATATTCAAGCATATTGAACATGAACAGCTTTGACCTTCCCTTTCCTCTTTTACCGAAATGAAAAGGTACTTCAACAATTTTAAGTCTCCTCTTCTGCAAGTTGCAAAGGGACTCAAGCTGGAAGGCAAAGCCCTTAGAGACAATCCGTGTCTGAAGTAAAGATACTATGGCATCTTTCTTCATTCCTCTGAACCCTGATGTGGCATCTTTGATGTGAAGCCCCAGAAGTGTTGTAGCTAAAATGCAGAATGCTCTGGCAATCAATATCCTTGCGTTGTTTTCATTGCAGTGTGTAGAGCCATGCATGAATCTGGATGCTATCACGACATCAGCCCCATCTGACAGGACTCTATACAGCTCAACCACTTTTTCAGGTGGATGCTGCAAGTCAGCGTCCATAGTAATGACAAAATTACATCCCAGCCCTAACGTTGCATGCTTTAGCCCTTCGTAATATGCAGATGCCAAACCCCTCTTTCCCCTTCGCCTAATCACATGAACGAACTTCAGCATGGATTCATAGTAAGAGAGAAGATACGATGTGTAATCTCTACCTTCGTCGTCAACAAATATAACATGGAACTCACAGTTAAGTGAAGTTTTTACTCTTAGCAGCCTTTTCATTAAAGGTACTATGTTTCCCTGCTCCTCAAGCGTAGGAATCACGACGGCCAGGGACAATCAGAAATCAAACCGCGAAGAATCAGAAAAGTGTTTCTGCAAAACTAATACGTTGATGTACATTTTTACATTCTGTGCAAAAAGTAAAATGCATAATGTCATATTCAGATAAATCGCATAAATAGGTACAAAAATTATGTTTAAGTCTAACTTATCATCGCCATGATTAGACAACAATAAGTTAATGTTCAATAAGTTTAATAATTATGACAACAAACCAATGCATGTTGTTCGTTCATAGGATGCTGAGCAGTTTGGTAAGACTTGACCGACCATCCGTTATGCTCATTCCTATGTCGATTGTTGCAGTATATGCTACCATAGCTAGCTCTATGCTTGGTAAATCCAATGGCTCACTGTACATAGCAGTGATGCTAGACCTTGCAGTCAGTGTTTTGGCGCTGCTGACAGTTCTCAGAATAGGTGTAAGGTCTTTCCTTTCGAGCTCAGTATCTTATGAAGCTGACGAAGACGAGCCCACGAAGCCGGCAAGGGTAAACGGGTCGGCTCTCTGGGGAAGGAAGAGTATCCCGGACCAGCTTCCTCTCCCGACAGGCAGGAGCCGGCTCTCCCTTTCCGGTGAAAAACACTTTAGAGGACCTGCGAATAGCCTTAAGGAGGACGGAAGAAAAGGTCTTGGAAAGGAATCTTGACCCCGCCCTTGAAAAGATACTTATGAAATTGGCTTTAGCCTTAGAACCTCACATAAAGGCAGGGTATAGAGTTACAAGCATAGAGGTACGCATTTCTCCTCCACCAAAGGACTTTCAGGATAACCCAGCAAAAGGAAGGAGCGAAGAGGCTATTCCTGTTACGCCCAAGAGTAGGTGAATAAATTAATTATTTACAGTATTGGATATTTCAACAATGTCAAGTCAGCCGAAGTATGGAGTACTTGAAGTGTCAAATCTCTCAACAGTTCTGAAGAACTTAGAAAATTTTCTGTCCCTTGAGGCAAGTTCAGGATAGATTTCCAACCAGTTACCCGAAGCAAACCTGACAGAAGGGTGGTCTTCCCCGAAGCTATCCTGAGCTATCTTTTTTGAAATTGACCTGACTTCTGCATCATCAAGATAGCCCAGGCTGTGAAGGTATTCGTGAAGCAATATTGTATAGACGAACGAAGAAACCTCTCTCGGGTCTTTCGCAATCTTCCTGATATCCTCGACAAGCCCTCTGTTAACAACTATGGTGTTTGAAAAAGCCGGATAATATGCGCCTACCAGATTTGGCATGTCTGTAAGAACCAAGCTCAACCCTGCTCTGTGAAGTGACAGTATCCTTTCAACCGTAGACTTAACAATTTCAAATATTTCGTCATAGTCTTCAGCTCTGTCAAGCTTTGCTCTGTTTTCCCTTATCTTCTCTTCTTCCATGTTAGACTTTGAATTGATTATAAAGAAAAATATAATCGTTTCCCAAAAGTTATTCGTGTCTTTGTTTTACCCTATTCAGAAGTAAGTAATTTTTTGAGTTTTGCCTTGAGCTCTTCGTCATTGTCAAATTCAATCAATATAGCTTCCTTCATATGAAGCAACATTCTTGATATTCGAGACTGCCTTTGAGCTAGCAGGATTATCTTTTTCCTTGCATAATAGGCTGCCATTATCTCCATCCCGACTCCAGTGCTAGGCATAGTAACATCAGCTATCAGCATGTCGCATTTCTCAGCCCCCTCCTTGTCCCTTTCAAAGACGTTTACTTTGTCCGGATTAGCTTTCTCTATTTCACCCAGAACCCATGGTGATATTAGCTGGTGTCCTGTCTGCTCAATAACTTCTGCTATCAGCCTTGAACGTTCAAGATTTCTGTTGTTGACCATAGGAACTGAAAGGTATATCTTCAAATGCATACACTCATGAAAGGAAAAATTGTCTTGACTGAAGAACAGACTGACCTGCATCTATTACGAATACCTGACCTGTAATGCTCCTTGCAAAGTCGCTGCAAAGAAATGTGACCAGCTCGGCAACTTCTTCCGGCTTCACTATTTCACCTGTCAGAGTATGACTTTCCGCCCATTTCTTTTCATCTTTACCAAGATATCTTAACAAGCTGTCGCCCATCTTGGTTTTGACAACCCCGGGAGCAACGGCATTAACAGTGAATCCTCGAGGGGATTCAGCCGCAAGGCTCTTGGTCATTCCTATCATAGCAGCTTTAGCAGATGCATATACAGAAAGATATGGTGCAGCATACAAAGCAGCTATGCTGCTAAGGTTAATGATTCTTCCCCAACCGGAATTTCCGCTTGTTTCAAAAAGCTTGATGCTGCACATAAATGCTGACTTCGCGCTTGTGTCCAGCTGCTTGTTCCACATCTCAGGCGTTACAGAAGGCGCGGGAGAAGCAATTCCAAGACCTGCACAATTTACAAGAATCGAAGGTTTGCCTATCGTTGAGGCTTCGCTGAATAATGCATTTACACCTTCTGTTGTTGAGACGTCAGCTTTAACGACTTTGAATATGACATTCTTTTCCTTCAGCAAGCTGGATGTTTCCTGAGCTTCCTCATCATGCCTCTTGTAATTGACAACTACTGAAGCTCCTTCTTCAGCTAGCCTGATAGCCACTGCTCTGCCTATTCCCCTCCCGCTTCCAGTCACTACAGCAACCTTTCCTGATATAGCCGGGTAAATGGGCATGTGATGGACAAGCAAGAGGAAGTATATAAGATAGAGCCAATAGGCAAATCTTATGTTCGCTATACCCCAGAATGAATATTCTTCAAGGGTTGAGAGACTTCTGAATCTGATGAACAAAAAGGAGCTTGATGCAATATACATTAGCAGCGGCACATCCTTTTCCTATTTTACAGGTTATAATTACATAGCTACTGAGAGGCCAGCTGCGATGATAGTGAAGAACAACGGAGACGTTTACTTCTTCGGACCGGTGATGGAAAGAGAGCATATAAGAACGCAGACAAAAATGGTCAAAGATGTGTTTTCTTATTTTGACTATCCTGGGAAGATTCACCCGATGAAGAAGTTTGCAGAATGGCTGGAGCAACTCAATCTAAAAGGAAGAAGGATAGGGACTGAAAGCCTGGCTTTTTACTCTAGTCCGTGGGGTTACAAAGGAATCGACCTGAGAGAATTGCTTCCTGATACATCATTTCATTTGATATGGGAAGATATCTACAGGATGAGAATGATAAAATCAGAAGTGGAGATAAAGATAATCAGAGAATCTGTAAAATGGGGGGAAGTTGCTCACAGTTACCTTCAAAAGTTCATAGAGCCTGGCAAGTATGACTGGGAAGTCTCTGCAAAGGCTTCCCTGCTTGCAAGCAAGAAGATGAAAAAGGCATTAGGTCCTGATTTCAAGGCTACTGGTTCATCTTCATTCCTTGCACATGCAGGGATAAGGGGTCAGGTAGGAGAACATTCTGCCTATCCACACTCCTTAAGCGTTGAAAGGCCTATAGCTGAAGGAGATATAATAGGTACTGGTGCTTCTGCAGATGTATCTGGATATCACAGTGAATTGGAAAGGAACCTATTCGTAGGTATGCCCGACGAGAGGGTGAAGAAATACCATAGCATAGCGTTAGAGATGCAGGATGCTGCAATAAACGCTATTGCTCCTGGAAGAAAGTGTTCTGAAGCTGATAAGGCATCACGCAGAGTTGCCAAATTAAGAGGGGTTGAAAATCTCTTACTTCACCACACTGGACATGGCATGGGACTTGAGGGACATGAAGCTCCCTTTCTTGACATAGGTGATGACACAGTACTCCAGCCCGGAATGGTTCTGAGTGTTGAACCAGGATTGTATGTATCAGGTTTAGGAGGGTTCAGGCATTCGGATACCATATTGATAAAAGAAGATGGGGCTGAAGTTCTGAATAAATATCCAAGAAATATAGAGGAGCTGATAATTACTTAACTCTATAGCCTTGCTGCAGTTTGGGGATGTTTTGACCTTAACTGGGAGAAATAGCCAAGTGCTGCAAGAACAAAGGCCGCTATGAAAGAGATATAGAAAGGCAGACCAATCGAAGATGCAACGGAGAAGAAGATGAAACCTCCTGCAATAGCAGTTGCAAGCTCAAGGAACCTGTTTGTTAACAGAAGCCCAACTACAAAGAAGATAAACCCGAAGAATATAGAAATGATGAAAGGTATACCTAGTATTCTGAGCAACTCGTAAGCAAAGTAACCTGATATTATTCCTACGCCTAGAAAGAGCAATGTATATCCTATGAAACCTGCTACAAAGAACCCAACTATTGCCCCTATGCCTAGCCCTATAAGACCCAGTATAATGGCTCCTAACACTGCCCCTACCAGTGCGCCAACTAAGCCTGCAGCTATGAACACTATTGCCTTTATGATAGACCTCCCTGCAAACATCAGCAGCAAAGATAGTGCAAGCAGTATAATCAGCAGTATAACATCGGTCTGCGGGTTTGCAGCTATTCCCGGAAACCTGATCGGGTGAATCATATCAGGTTCAGACCAAGCAGGTTCCCTGTTTTAAACAAATTTATTTGTACAGGATTCTAGAACTGCGTTAAGGCCTGCCCTCTATCAGCCATATTATATTGCCATCAGGGTCTTCTATCTGAGCATAGTTGCCCCACGCTGCCTTTGTCACGTCCTTGTGGAACTTTACCCCCCTTTTCTTAAGCAGATTTGCGGTTCCTTCCAAATCTGTACAGTAAAGAGCTATTCCTGTGTTACCTGGTTCCAAGTCTCCCTGGCAGAGGTGAATTCTCCACGAGACACCTCTTGGCCATGCAGTCACCCAGTGTTCTTCAGATGCAACCTGAAACCCGAGCTTCTCCTTATACCAATCAGTCGATTTATCCGCATCCTTAACCATAACAGCGACAGAGAAACTCCTACTTATCATCAGCAGGATATGTAAAACCCATATTTATAAAAAGAACGTTTATCGATAAGAAAGCAAATTTCAAGCTGTGAGAGGTATTCTGCTGCTGGAATTCAGGTTCCTGGACTTTCTACCTGGCCTAAGCACTATTAGTATGCCAGCAGCCTGAAGAGCTATACCTGACAGAGCAAAAAGGAGACCTGTTGCCCCCATCCCCATCAGCGTATAATTCAAAGATGGCAGTTCTGCAACAGGTATGGATGCAGTGAGAAGGCTGATTATGCCCTGTATCATTGAACCTTCACCAATAAACACTAGGAAAGCGCCGACAAGCATCTGGTAAGACCAGCCTTGTATCTGCATACCCCCAGCTTAACAAAGATTGCAAGTTTTATAATGGCTTTCACCACTTAGTTGACAGCATGGTAAATACTATTCTACAAGGATGAGCTAGAATAAAGGAATAAATACACAGGTATGAGATTTTGGTACAATGGCGATTGAAGATTATTTAACACCTGGGGAAGAGATTAGATTCAGCAGCTCCACCAAGATGAGGTACGGAGAAAAGCAGTACCAGGTCTTTATCACGAACAAAAGGCTGATAATGTATGCAAGAAGGGGGAAGATAATAAAAAGCGATGACGTTGTATCTATCCAACTGGCTGAACTGCACGGAGTCAAGTATAAGGAAGTTAGTTTGATAACAAGGGAGGGAATACTTGAGTTCCAGGGAAAGACTCTCGTTCAGCTGGCAGGCCCAACAAAGGATGCTAAAGCACTTTACCGGCAGGTTATGCAGTTTCTCTGAAAGTGATGATAGGAATTGATGCTCAGGGATGCCAAGAATGAGATAATTCAGAAGATAAGCAGCAGATGCGGATTTGAAGTGGATGAACAGAGGCTTTCTCCAAACTTGAGAGAGTCCATAACATCAGCAGCAGAAATAATGAAGCAGCTGTCCGTAATAAGAAACCTTTTGCTTGTTGAAAAGAAGGATTCTGAAAGGCTTGTCAGCAGGATGAAGAGAAAGATTTCTGGAAGGGAAGATGTGAATATACAGCTATATCTGCAGCAGCTTTCTGAACTACACAAGACTGTGGACCAGAGGATAGATATGCTGGCAGACCAGGTTTACCAGGAGCTACAGAGGGGATGGGGAGAGACCAGACAGGAAGAAAGAGCTAGCTTAAACATAGAACAGCTGAAATGCCAGAACTGTGGCGCTCCGTTAAAGGTGCCTTCTTCTCTGGTAACAAAGTGTGAATATTGCGGAGCTGTCTATCAACTATCTGAATACCTTGACATGATGGGAAAGAACATTAGCCTACCAACAAAAGAAGAGAAAAAAGAAAGCTCTCAGCCTTCAAACCAGGAAAGCCCTTAGTCCTGCTTTTCCTTATCATCTTCTGTCTGCTGGAGAAATCTCTGTATAGGGTTTATGAGGTTTGTGAACTCCATGGGAAAGATGAATTTCGTGGATGGCGAAGAGCCTATTGCTTTCAGAGCGTCAAGATACTGTAGTATCATTGTTTTGTAATCTACTTGCTTCGCAGCCCCGAAGACTGTTTGAAGGGCTTGAGCATAACCTTCAGCTCTCAGTATTGCTGCCTGTCTTTCTCCCTCTGCCCTCAGTATGTTGGATTGTTTTTCTCCTTCTGCAACTGTAATTGCAGCTGTCTTCTTCCCTTCAGCTTCAGTAACTATTGCCCTCCTGCTTCTCTCAGCCGACATCTGCAGAATCATTGCATCCTGCACGTTCTTCGGTGGAAGTATCTCTCTGATCTCCACGTTAGAGATCTTCACACCCCACCTTGATGTTACTTCATCAAGCTTTGTCCTGAGAATTGCGTTTATGTTTTCTCTCTTTGCCAGCACTTCATCCAGCACTATATCTCCTATAACAGCTCTCAGCGTTGTTGTAGCTATTCCTGTTGCAGCACCTTCAAAGTTCTGCACCTGAATCACTGAATCTGCTGCATTGAAGACCTTGAAATACACTATGAAGTCTACATCTACAGGTGCATTGTCCTTTGTAATGCATGTCTGATGCGGAATGGTTATGTACCTTTCCCTCAAGTCTACCTTCTTCGGCTGGTCAATAAAGGGATAGATGAGCACTAAACCCGGACCCTTCTCCGCAAGAACTCTTCCAAACCTGAAGACCACTATCCTTTCATACTCCTTAACTATCTTTACCGCCTTTACAACAAAGATAAGAATTATGACAACAAAGATCACTACAGCGATAAGAGAAGGTAATTGCGCGCTGAGCTGAAAAGATGTTTGCGGTATCACTATTTCTGCCTCCTGACTATCAATGTAACTCCCTCTATATTAACGATTGTAACCAATTCTCCCTCATTTATCTCATCGTTGCTAAAAGCAGTCCACAGCTCGTTTTCCACGAGTACAACGCCCCTTCCTCCCGCAGGTATCTTCTCCTTGACAATACCATTCTTCCCTACGTAAGAACTGAGATTATGGTACCTCTTTGTTATCCTGTCGATTCTTGTTGTAGCTATTCCAACTGTTATTAGAATGCTTGTAACGATAAGTATTACACCTAAAAGTAAAAAGGTTCCACCCCCTACTTCGTTAGATATCATTCTCTCAACTCCAAGAACAGAAATTGCAATCCCTGAAATAGCAATAAGCAGAATCAGCAAAAGACTGTATGCTGTGAATTTCTTTTGAGCTGTTTTATCAGTCATCTTCCACCCTTTCCACCCTAACTATAGTACCTTCAACCTTTACAGCCCTGACTCTCTCACCTGCTTTCAGTGGTATGTCTGAGATAACTGTCCAGTCCTCAGACGCTATATTGGCAGTACCATAGTGCGGAGGATTAACGTCTGATGTAATGTAGCCTATTTTACCTACAACTCTCTCAACAGCTACTGCCTTTTCCCTTTTCATTACTCCTTCTCTCAATTTTATCAGATATAGACTTCCCAGGAATGAAATTGCAGCAACAACACCCCACGTAGCATATTGAAAAGTGGTAAATGGAAAAGGAGAGTAGCCTTCACTGCTTCCAGCCAGAAGCCATATACCAAATATTGCAAGCGCTATACCAGCAAGCATCGAGAAGCCATGACCTGTTTTAACCTCCAGTATGATAAGAACAGCTGAAGAGGCAAGTATTACAAACGCAACTATAGGTGCACCTATCAGCTGTGCGCCAAAGAAGCCTAAAGCCAGCATTATAACCCCTGCAATTGTCAAGACTAGAGACGCATGGTAAAGGTCTAGAAGTATCGCTATAGAGCCAAGCAGTATAAGGAAGCCATCCACAGTTGGGTTGGAAAGGAAGCTCAAAAACTGAGCATATGCTGATGGATAGACATCAAAGAGCTGAGTATTGTCCAAGCCTAAAGTTGATAGCATCTGTTGCAGGCTATCAGCAAAGCCATTAGCTATTCCATATTTGACAGCTTCAGAGGCTGTATAGGCTACGTTGTTAGTTACCATTAGCGCTGCTGCTGTGACGTTTCTGTCATGCTCTTCAGCCAGAGACTTCATTGTAGCAAGTGTTGCGTTCTCGACATGCTGCTGCTCAAGCTGCGTGCCTCCAACCACTATAGGTGTCGAAGGACCTATTATGGAGCCAGGGCCCATGTAGATTCCATCTGTAGCCATTGCAATATAACTTCCAGCGGAAGCTGCCCAGCCAGACGGCTCTACAAATGTATAGACCTTTATCCCCTGCATCTGTGCCTGCTGTATTATCCCTATTATGTTCTCAGCATTCAGTAGCAAACCTCCAGGTGTATTCATGTCTATAACTATTGCAGAGGCAGAAACATCTCTTGCTTCTGTCAGTGCATCTTGGAAGAGTTGCTGGCTCCCTGGGTCCACAGACATATTGAAATGAACCACAACTACTTTCTGTACTGATGTCTGTGCTGATGCATGAACAGTCCAAAGTAAAATGATTAATGCAAGGAGCTGGAATAATTTATATCTCAAGCTGTTTCGATTTTAAATGTGAATACACCTTTATAATCGTTGAGTGATTTATTTTCAAGAGAAGGGGTCAATACCTAATTTCTCCCTGACCTGAATATTGATGTAATCTGCAAGGGACCTCTGGTCAAGAAAAGAAATTTTCTCTCTTGCATCTCTTGGCATCCTTTTATCGTTAAATATCTTCTGCCAGACGTACCACCTTACAAGCGATAACTCCGATTCTGGCATATCCTTGCCTGATATGAACTTCTGAACAGCTGTTCTTATCTTAGCAGGTGAATCTTTCAGGCTGAATTTACCGTTTGCTTCTCTAACAAATCTTTTCAGCTCTTCATCAGGGACAAAAGAATCCTCGAGCTCCACCATAGTATAGTTATAAACAGAATCTCCTCGCAATTCCACAGCCCAGAAAGGCTTCAAGTTCTGCCTTGCACAGTTATCGCATATCACTCCTACAGCTATGTTCCAAGGTAGGTTCATCTCTGTATCTTTCTGAACTGGAAATTCCCATCTGGCCTTTTTATTCACAGGGACAAAGTGCATGCTTTTTGTCTTTTGCAGAGCTATACCGCACCTTGAGCAAGAGCCCAGGAACCTCAGTTCTTTAATCAGGTCCTCGTATCCAGCCTGCAAACCCTTTCTCCGCTGCTATGCAGAGTAGCTATTTATAACTGTAAGATAAAAAATTACCTTATGAACTGTTTTATTGTGTTGGTTCTTCGCTCTGAATATCAAGCACTGTGACCTCTGGAGTTACTGAGTCCTGAATGTTTATAGAAGCATTGGTATCAGCAGCAGGCTGAGTCTCCGTGTCCAAAACTTCGACCGGAGCTACAGCTTTCTCTGCCTCGGCCAGCATTTCTTCGTTCTTCTTGCTATCGTATGCCTGCGCAGCTGCCACAGCTTCTTTAGCTACATTAGCTAGAGCCTCGCTAACCAGCTCCGTTATCCTGGCTTTAAGCTCCTCAAGTGTTTCTTTTGGTACAGAATTTGATACTATTGCTTCAAGCTCCCTTATTCTCGCTTCTGCCTTTTCGAGTGCTTCTCTTTCAACCATTCCCTGCAATCTTGTCTCCAGCTGCGAATACACTTCTCTGGGTACAGTTGTTGAACGAAGGTTCTCAATCGTTGATTCCAGTTCTCTTATTCTCTGGAGACTCTGCTGATATATTTCATTGCTGACAGTCCCTTCTTCTATCTTCCTCCCCAAAGCGGAAAAAGATTCGCTCTGATTCTTGACCTCGCTTTCTATAGACGCCAGGTATGAACCTATGCTCCTTGTCCTCTCCAATTCTTCCTTGACAGAGTTGAGCTCGCCCTTCAGCCTGTCTATCTCAGCCTGCATCTTTGCCACTGTTTCGTTATGAACCTTTTTCGGTATTGATTCCTTTAACTGAGCCTCTAAAGCTCTGCAGGTTACGACAAGTCTCCTTACTTCAGAAGTGATTTCTTCTGCCCTGCTCACATCCAAACACCATCATCACCTCGATGCGAAGATGAATCTTAATACACTGTATCAATACGATTTGACATAACTATAAATGAAGATGAGCTTGGTGTAGCTACTTGGTTACCTTTCTTAAGAAAAAGAAGAGAAGTATAGCTATTACCACTATAACTATTGCAATAGCTGATATTGCAAAATAGTTGTAGGAGAATGTTGCAGTTATGATTGAAGGCTGGGTTATTTCTAAGGTTATCGATGAAGAAGTTGAGTTAGTTGCTCCATGCCAGCCTGAGAAGGTATAGAGAGCAGATGCAGGGTAAGCTGTCAGAGTTACATCACTTTCTAGGGGTATGTATAATGTGCCATTCCCGTTCAAAGCTCCAGTTGATGTGCCATAAGAATACTTTACCCATCCTGAGGTTATAATCTCAAGCTGAGCGTCAAAAGTTGCTGTTTCTGTTATCGGTGAAGAAACAACTATAGAAGATGACTGAGATGAACCTAAAAAGGACCCAGTACCTGACCCTAGCCAAGAAGAGAACCTCCATCCCTGATTTGGTGTTGCAGATATGGATACAACAGACCCCGCATTGTACCAGCCGCTTGAAGGAAGGACTGAGCCTGCCTGAGGAGTTGATGTGGTTATTGTAATATAGTACTGATGAATGTAAGTTACAGGTTGCAGAATGGCTGAAGAAATTATGCCGCTCAATTGAGAAGCAGACTGGGCTATCCATCTTTCTGTTGAGGATGAGCCCTGAAGGTATAATGGGTATAGATAGCTGCTTCCGGCATCAGCCCATACTGCAATATTGCCTTGAGTTGTTAAGTTTTCGCCTGACGATATGTATGAAACCACAGGTGGTTGATAACCTGTTCCACCGCCAGAAATACTGTAGAGGAAGTTAACAAGATATTGATGGTAGTAAACTGCTTGAATACTGCCTGATGATGCCACTATGCATGAGGAATCTGGTGAGTAAAATCTTTCGTTGCTTGTAATGGAAATCGGGTTGATGAATTCACAGCTGCTTCCGGCATCAGCCCATACGCTGATACCAGCTGCAGTAGTCTTGTTTTTGCCGAATTGTGTGTAAGTTATAATCGGATTTACAGAGCCTGAGGGCCTTACTGAATAATCAAACTTTACGCTGTACTGATGGTAATAGATGAATGAATAGCTGCCGTTTGAGCTTGCGATGCCTGTAGTTGATTGGTTTGTATTCCAGGCTTCTCCTGTAGCGCTAGCCGTAAGAGAATTGCTTACATTCCATACAGAATTATAATCCATATAGAATGTTGTGGGCGTAGTGCTGAGAGTAGATGATTGAGCTATGCCGTATGCAACGTAATTTATTGTTGGAGGAACATAGCCACTTCCTCCTCCTTTAACAGAATAACTCATTGTTATTGCAACGCTTGGTATTGCAACAGCTCTCACCTCTAGTATAATAGACATGTTGCCAGTAGAATCAGCTACCCTCAGCAGATATATCCCAACTTTTACTATTGGTATCTTGAAATCTGCAACAAAATAGCCGCTGGCATTTACCTGCTGTAGATAAGCCGGCTGAATTGCTGTATTGTTCAGATAGAAATTCAGAGGCCTGGTTGGATTGAAGTAATTACCAGATATATTGAAGAAACTCCCTATGTAAACGGTGATGAAGACATCATTTCCATAGGGGGCGAGCCCGCAGGTGCTATGTATGACTTGGAGTTAGGATTGTAGGCTAGAATGCTTGTGAATTCCCTGTACTGCTCGCTAAATGTCTGAGGCTTGGCCTGAGTCTTTGAACCCCAGTCATAAGCTGTAAGATAAACTGTCCCCTCTGGCTGTGTGACAGGGCTACTGCTCGATATCTTTCCATAGTCAGGAACGATAAAGGAAGAGTCGTTAGAAGAACTCCAAGTGAAGTTTCCAAATTGACTGGCTGTTATGTTCTTTGTGTAATATACTTTTATTGGAGAGATAGTAGAATTCTGGATTGTTAGAGTTACTGTACTGCTAGGGGTGAAGCCAAACCCAGTCAGGTAAAGAGATGAGCCGGCAGGCCCCATAGAAGGCGAGACCTTTATTGCAGGTTGAATTATCACTTGCTGCAGCGAAACCAGGACTGGAGCGCTGCTTCCGCTCCATACCTTAATGTAATAAGCCCCTCCTGCTTCTCCTGATGCTATTGGTCCCGATATGTAGCTTGTTCCGTTCGCAGAGCCTATGTAATATCCGCTCACCAGCTTTGGTGCAGATGAAAGGTCTGCAACGTTAAACGGGCCAGCAAACTGGATATCTCCAGGTGATTTCTGTGCAAGACCATTGCTTGAGAGAAGAAGGTAGAATTGAGCAGCCTGAAAGGTTATGCCTGTAAAGTTTATCGCAAAATAGGCAGGAGATACTGCTGGAGGATGATTATCGACCAGAGAGACTATCTCAGAGCCTCCAGGCAGAGAAATTGTATATGCTGAATCCTGGTATCCGTTCGAGCTTATCGATAGCTGCTTTGAAGTTACAAAAAGCGAAGGCTGGGCTGTTGAAGCTTCCACAGAGTTGATGTTAAACGCAATTGAGAAAGCTAGAATTGCTATAATAAATAGCAATATAATGCTAATCTTCATCGTTTATCAATGATATAAAGAACAGGTTGCTTAAATTGTTTAGCCATAGGCTTGTTAAATATAAAATAAGGTAAGTAAGGATATGGTCAGTGCCTTACTGATTTCTGGTGATTACTCGGCTTTCTTTGCTCTTGACTTGGATTTCTGTTCCTTTGCCTTTGAGTCATCGTCTGTGCTCTGCTGTGATGGGGCTGCTTGCTCAGCTGGCTGTGCAGCCTGCTGGGTTGGAGTTTCTGGAGTAGCTGTAGATGTATCTGTTGAAGGAGTTTGAGTAGACGTAGAAGTCTGGAGTTCCTTTTCTAACTCTTCAATCGGCTGGGGGGGAGGAGTGGTTGCCAAAGTGTATCCTATCCATGCCAGTATGGCTAATACTCCTGCCACAGCGATAAATGCGGTTATACGCAGAACCCATACAGAAATCACAAATCCAGCAAAGAAGACCAATCCGCCGTAAATCAGTATACCCAGTATGCTCGCAATTAGAATTACAACACCTAGACCCTGGTCTTTATTCACGAGTGATTTTACCTCTTTACTCGCGGGTAATTCTGCTCCATATTTAAAGTTCTCCACACCAACAGATAAAAAACGATACATAGAAGCAGATGCTGCTCCATGAAAAGCTACCAGCTATTGTTATCTGGAAAGATATTGCGGGTAGAATTTGTCATGCAGAAAGATAAGAGAGCATCTGTATCGCTCGATGGAGATAAGGTCACAGTGGTTACTAAAGATGAAGCAGAGGGGAGAAGGCTTATCTATGAATGGGCAAAGAGAAGGGCATCTCTGGCAATCAAGCAAAGCGTATGGAGGCAGAGCAGGACTTTAGGAATAGATTCATACAGGCTCGTTATTAGGGACCAGAAGACCAGATGGGGGAGCTGTTCAGCAAGAAGAACTATAAGCTTTAATTTCAGAATTGGGCTAGCACCGAAAGAGGTTATGGACTATGTTGTGTTGCATGAGCTTGTTCACCTCAAGGTGATGAATCATTCGAAAAGCTTCTGGGAGGAGATAGCAAAATATTGTCCGAATCATAAAGAGTATGAAAGGTGGCTCAGGAAAAATGCACTTGCCCTTTTGAATCCTTTGAAGTTCTGATCAGATGCTGATCCCGAGAAAAGTCCTGACCAGCTGGCCAAAAATGTAAAGCGCCAGGCTTGCTCCCAACATGATTCCGGAGAGCTCTCCAAAATCCCTTCTGAAATTTCCGTCTGATATTACAGAATTGTACCAGCTTACGAACGCTATTATGAAGATACCAAAGATTAGGGAAGTTATTATAGCTATAAGTATGCTCTTGGTTAAGAAGTAGGGAAGTGCGAGTATAACTGCACTGACAAAATAAGATATGCCAGTATATGCTGCGGCAAGGGTTGAAGAGCCAGCAAAGCCATGCTTGGCTTGAGCATATGCTGCAGATGCCATTGCAATAGAGGCTGCGGCTCCAGCAACTATACCCGCAAGGCCTGTCAGCTCTGTAGAATGGTATATACCTAAAGAGCCGGCATGAATTCCCGCTATTTCGACAAGCGCATCAGCAAGTCCAAGGACTATAAACGATATATACTTGACATAAGAGCTCTCGACAGTGGTTGCGAAGAACAATTCATGCTCCTTTTCGTCAGCTATTATTCTCTCAAAAGCTTCTTTATCAGATTCAGGTATCAGCCTTCTGTATGATTCATATTTCTTGACTGTTCTCGATTCCTGCCCTTCCAGCCATTTTATCGCAAAAGCTGCTCCCATTATGTACCTGAGAAAAAAGACAAAGTATAGTTTGAACAGCCTTGGCTTTATTGACTTGCCATCGATGAACTTGCTCCAGAATTCATAATGACCTTTCTCCATCTCACTCAGCTTTGCAAAGACCTCCTTTGCCTTCCCGTTGCTATCTACTTTTGCGAGCTGGCTGTAAACCCTGTAATCAGTAAGCTCATCCCTAGACTCCATCATTGCTATTTCCTGGAGCTCGGAACTGCTCAATTGCAATTACCACGTCAACATGCTGGAAAGGCAAGATATCAAATTTCCTGACGTTTAGTGTGTAGTTCTGAAAGTGATGTGAATGAAGAAGAATATGATTAAATTATTGTTAGCAATCTTAGTATTAGTAAAATTATACATACATATATGATATTAGGCCTAAGAAGGCAGTGAGCTTGATGCAAAGAATTCAACTCTTGCTGTCTCTACTTTACTTTTTCACGTTTCTAGGGTTTTACGTTTTCACGGGTCAATTAGGGATTGGTTTCGTCTTCTTCCTGGCTGGGGGATTACTAGCTATATTCATGTCGTTGCAGCATAAGGTAAACTTCCTTAAGGAATGGAGTGTCTTGCTGATGATAGCAGTATCATATGAATCGCTCAGGTTTCTCTACCTGCCTGTATCAGAAAGATTCGGAGTAGCTAATATCTATGCAATAGATAGAGCTTTGTGGGGTTTCAACTTAACAGGCACGTTGCAGAATCTTGTCAATTCCAGTGGCTTAACCACAGTTATGACAGTGGTCTATTCTCTTCATATACCATTGGTTATAATCTTCGCATTCATCTTCTGGGCATGGAGAAGAAGCTCTTTCACCCTCTATGTTATCAGCATAAGCATATGCACATATATTGCGTTTCTTTTCTTCGTCTTTATTCCTTCAGCACCTCCCTGGTATGCAGGAATAGCTCAGAACTTGTTATCAGGGAATAATGGCGTTTCTGGCACTTACCATTCCCTCAGCAGTATAGTGGAATCCGACCCCTTGGCTGCTTTTCCCAGTCTGCATGCAGCATACGTTGCGACCCTGACTTTGGTGTTATTCAAGATAAATGGAAAGTATGGTCTACTGTTCACCCCATTAGCTCTGGCTGTCCTGTTTTCAACGATTTACCTAGGGCAGCATTATGTTATAGATTTGCTTGCTGGCTCTGCATTTGCAATAATTTCAATCTACGCTGCTGAGAGAATTGAAAAAATGTCCAAACAATAATGGTTTATCTGAGGTAGTAATCTTTTACCCTTATTGTATCGGAGGGATGTGGGGAGGAGGCTTCGTCTATGTACGTATTCCTGAGAGCAACTATGCTGTGCACTGTTTTGGGTTCTATTGTATGCCTTTCTCCTTCGTTTAATTCAATCGCCTTTGAATCAGGAAACTCTACACGAACCTTTCCCTTTACGACATAAAGAGTCTCCATTTTGTATTCATGGTAGTGCATGCTGGTTCTGTAACCTTCCTTTATGTAGAGTTTCTTCTGAAGGTATTTTTCTGTAAGCGCTACAACGAGCTCAAATCCCCACGGCTTATCTGTCCTGTTCTGGTAGATGTTTCTGACTTCTTCAAGGTCCTTTATGCTGTCCAGAGATTTCCATAGAACATCTGTATCGGGCTCGATGTACACACCCAGCTTCCCAGCTCTTGCAAGTCTGGGAAAAACATCGTTCTCTATGCTGCTGGGGGGAGAGAGGTCAGCGCCTGCAGAAAGCAATTCTTTAGCTTCCTTTACAAAGTAGACTCCTCCGTTTATGTAATAAGGTAATACCGGCTTTTCCCTAAAGCTGACTATTGTTGTTCCACTAATATCGAGAGTGCCATAGGGACTTCTCATCTGAACACCAAGTATTGTTACTGCATGGCTGCCGTTGTTGAACATAGAAGCTATATCAACATCTGTTATTATGTCTCCATTCATTATAGCTAGGGGCCCCTTTAAATCAAGTTCTTGTATTGCTTTTTTGATTGCGCCCCAGGTCCCTAGAGGTCTGTCTTCAACAGAATATCTTATCCTCAGCCCCTTCCACTCATTTCCATACTTTTTCTCTATCTTATCATGCAGATAGCCAGTCATAAGCACGACTTCGTTGCTTCCAGCAAACCTCAGGTCATTTAACTGCTTATCAAGTATGCAGTAACCTTCCTTCAGCTCTATCAGCGGCTTTGGCAGTGTATCTGTAAGAGGCTTTAGCCTCTTTCCATAGCCCCCTGCTAATATAAGCCCTGTTGGGCTGACCATAGGCATGCGGGAATTCAGCAATTATATAATGGTTATTGCTACCAAGCTGGATACCGTTATCTATGTGAGCTACATATAACTCTTATTTCATCACCTCTTCAGGTCGGAGGGTATACCAGTTATCTATTCGAGGTATAACCTCATTATCA
>Ga0208549_100169_pt1 | contig 31808 bp, 41 predicted proteins | sample BED_host_MetaG_FD_187135 | JGI IMG/M metagenome (GOLD analysis project Ga0208549, IMG submission 187135) | Hot spring microbial mat communities from Yellowstone National Park, Wyoming, USA - BED_host_MetaG (SPAdes) (version 2) | ecosystem: Environmental > Aquatic > Thermal springs > Hot (42-90C)... | reverse complement strand
ATCCCTTTCACATCTGCGTGTAACTTTCTCATGGAGTAAGTTTATTTAACCTATTTTTCAACTTTCTTGTGAGTATCTACAACCTTGTATACCTGAATCTTCACAGATCAGAATTCCTAGTATTTTAGATTCCTTTTGGAAAACACACTTTTCTACGAGTTTTGACTACACTTTTCTACGATCCGCATGCCACAAGTCTTAAAAAGGGACGGTAGATTGCAGGAGTTTAAGCCTGAGAAGATACTAAAGCATTTACAGTTACCAGACAAGGTTTACGAGGATATATATAATGACGTGTTACAAAATAGTAAGGATAACCTTATTGAAAGCAGGGTTGTAGGCGATATAGTGGAGAGGAATTTAGTTGAGAACTCCCTGGAGTACCCAGAGCTCAAGGATTTGGCCAAGAAGTTTGTCCTAGCCAGGATCTATAATCACGTGTTCGGTAAGGGAGGGTGGAAGTCCTTCGACGAGAGGGATCTCCTGATAAGCTACAATGCCCTGAAAGTCCTGGAGGCTAGGTACTTACTAAAGGATCCCAACACCCTCAGGTACACAGAGACTCCACAGATGATGTTTAGGAGGGTGGCTAGGCATTTGGCTAGCGTGGAGGATAGGAGGAGGGAATACGAAGAGAGGTTTTACGAGATAATGTCAACCCTTAAGTTCATCCCCAACACTCCTGCGTTAATGAACTCTGGTACTAGGTTGGGAATACTCTCAGCCTGCTTCGTCCTGCCGGTTAAGGACTCCATGACCACCAAGGATGGGGATGGCATATATGATACCTTGAGGGCAATGGCGTTAGTCCACCAACAGGGTGGTGGTACTGGATTCGACTTCTCCGAGTTGAGACCTAAGGGTGATGTAGTTGCGTCAACTGCGGGTGTTGCCTCTGGTCCTGTATCATTCATGAAGATCTTCGACGTCTCCACGGATGTAGTGAAGCAGGGAGGAAAGAGGAGAGGGGCAAACATGGGCGTAATGCACGTTTGGCACGTAGACATAGAGGACTTCATTAAGGCAAAGACTGGAGAGTTGAAGGATACACATTTACAAAACTTCAACATATCCGTTGGTGTTTACGATTACTTTATGAGGGCGGTCGAGTCTGGAGGAGAGGTACCCCTAATCACCCCTAGGAGGACAAGGATACCAGGTACCGATTACGAATACTACATAGTGAGGGCGAGGAATTACATGGACGAGGAGTGGGTACAGGAGGAGATCCTAAGGGAATTGGAGGAGAAGGGTTCAATCTATCTTGAGGAGAGTAGAATAGTAACTGTGGACGAGGCGTTAGTTATAGCTGAAAAGGAGGGGGCTGTTGTGAAGTGGGTTGACGCCAGGACGCTCTTCAACGAGATAGTGAAGGGGGCATGGGACTCCGGTGACCCAGGACTCCTCTTCATTGATGAGATAAACAGGAGACACCCAGCCTGGTACTTGGGCAAGATACAGGCAACTAACCCCTGTGGTGAGGAACCCCTCCTTCCCTGGGAGTCCTGTAACCTTGGATCCATAAACCTGGAGAAGTTCGTGGTGGACGGTAGGATAGACTGGATTGGATTGGCTGATACTATAAGGTACGCCGTCCGTTTCCTTGATAACGTGGTTGACGCCAACAGATACCCGTTGAGACAGATAGAGGAGGCTACCAAGAGGACGAGGAAGGTAGGCTTGGGGGTTATGGGCTTGGCCAGGATGTTGATAAAGTTGGGCATACCCTACGACAGCGTCGACGCGGTCTTCCTCTCATATCAGTTAGCGAGATTCATTTACTATCACGCCTTACACACCTCAGTGGAGTTGGCTAAGGAGAAAGGTCCCTTCCCAGCCTACGATCCTGTGAGGTACAAGGATATATGGGAGGATGTAAGGGATTTACAGGATCTGTTTTCCATATCCGGTATACAGGGTGAGCCATCGGAGTACGTAAAAAGACTGACGGCAGAGGTGGACAAGCTAGACTTCTCCACGTTGAAGGACATGAGGATGAGGTACGGTCTAAGGAATGCCACTGTCGTCTCCGTCGCCCCAACGGGCACGATCTCCATCATAGCTGGTACATCATCCTCCATAGAGCCACTCTTCGCCCTAGCCTTTGTAAGGAGTGTTGCTGTAGGGACCTTTATGGAGATAGACCCGTTATTCCTTGAGCATCTTAGGAGGTATGAACTGGACACACCGGAGGTAGTTAAGAAGATAGCCGAGAGTGGGGAGGTGGGAGACAATCCATTCATTCCAAAAACCCTTAAGAGGATTTTCAGGACTGCCCACGAAGTCCCTCCCATCTTTCACGTCCTCCATCAGGCCGTATGGCAACAGTGGAACGACTCCGGTACCTCAAAGACAATAAACCTGAGAAGTGAGGAGACTAAGGGGGCTGTGGAGAGGGTATACATAACCGCATGGAAACTGGGAATAAAGGGGATAACGGTGTATAGGGATAAGAGTAAGTCCCAGCAGGTGATATACTTTGGGATAAAGAAAGAGAGAGAGGAGAAAGCTAAGCAGTCCACAAACCTCAGGTTGGAGAAGAAGTTCGTGGAGGTAAGTGAGACCTACTCAGGTGGTTGTAAAACCTGCGAACTTTGATCGTCTTTTTTACCATTCATGGAGAGTTTCACCCCATACTGCCCTTGTATACACTTTAGCCCGTAATACAATAACGTATAAACATTCCCTAGATCGTGTTGTAAAATAAGTAGCTTAATCTTCCTTATCACCGATGGGTTACACATGATGGTGTGTACTGGGTCATTGTTGTGAGTCTTCTTTGGAGTGAGGTTAAGTATGTTACGGAATGGGAGCGTTCTCGTCTCAAGGCATCGTATACATGCCTCAAGAAATAACGTGTTGTCCGTTAACCCAATCAGTTTTTGCGTCGCCCTTAATTCCCTCATGAACTCCGTTGGCGATCTGAAGTTCAATCCTTTCTTAGTCATTGGAAAGTTTTGTTGTTTGGAAAATATCTACTTTTGGTTGAATTCCTCCCGCCACTACGTATTCTCCGAACATGTTTCTCCACAATTTATCATTGGGTGAACATGTGAGGGTACGAGAACATAATCAATATATTTTTAACAAAGACTTGTAACTTTAGTGAAAACATGAGTACCCCTACCCAAAGTGTAGGACCGCTGGTAATCTCTGCCTCAAACCAGATCACTGGTAGGGCATTTACACAAGAGGAGCAGGAGATATTCATAAGGGATCTGGCAACGTTGGCGGAAATGCCGGCTTTGCAAAGGGACTTAGGAGAAATCTTGTTAAAGTATAGCGATGTCCTGGCTTCTACCGCTCAACAGGCTGTGGCACAGCTTGCACCGCAGTCCAGTTTCGCAGGTCTTGCCGCAACCTCCTCCTCACAGATAGGAATGCAGTTGATAAGGGCTGTAACTGTAATGAATACCAACATAGCCCCAGGACAGACACCACAGCTTTCTTGGTATAGGAATTTCACTACGACTGGATGGCAACCAATCTTCAATGTTAATACTGGACAGACTGGGCTTGCAAACGGTGGGGCTACACAACTGCAGAATACGGTTGCCCTTGCCATACTCGGAATGATCGACACCCTTCCTCCAAAGGTTAGTGAGTACCAAGTAAGGGTTGAGAATACCACCTATATGGTTGAGTCCGCCTCCTACCTTCCGATGTCAAACGTGTACTACTACAAATTCCCAGGACTGGTTTACGTAGGTGTGAACACCAACCTCACCGTCTATGGTAACGTGGTTGCCACTGGACCCAGTAACCTGCAGTTATTCGGACTAACTTTTGCTAAAGGATCCTACTTACTACAACAAACTTAGGCGATCTAAATGAGCGTTCCCTATAGCGTTAATCAAGGTAACTTGAAACTTAGTATAGAGAAGTTTAGTAACGTTTATTATGTTGCAGGACAGGGAGGAGTGATAATCCTCTCCAGTAAGTTGCAGGCTGTTACTAACGCCGGTGTTCTTGGTGTACAGAGTAACGTTAATACGGTTGCTTACCACGTTGCCGTTGTAAATACTGGTTTAAGTACCGGTACCGTTGGGAAGCAAGCCCCACAGACAAATGGAATACACATATACGTACAACAAATCTCCGGTGGAGTGGTGGAAGAGGCTCCGACAGGGACTATAAACGGTGTAATAACCTTATTAGTGGAGGGTAACTAAGAATTATGTGAGGGCTATGAATCTAGACAATTACCTTTTAAAGCCAAGTGACAAATTTTTTCTGGTCTTTCCACAAGGTTACGTCCCTCTAGTAGTCGTAGACGGTGACATTCCCTACAGCTTTATCTACGATCCTGTAACTGAGGGTGCGTTACAGTCTCCGTTAGCGGCAAGTCCTCAGGGAAATGGTATTACAAGTTTGACGATTGCCACTGACGTCCTGTTCGGATCTAAATACATAACTGGCAATCCAAACGACGTCTTCAAGGTTGATAAGACAAACAACCTTCTACAGTTATTCTTCGGTGTAGCACCAAGCTACACACGTGTCTACATCTACCAACCTGCAAACGTTGCACAGGGAAGACTTGACGTTGCGACGTGGAACTCCAGCTACAACCAATTTGGCTTTATTGACGGATACCAAAGCCCGCTTAATAATCCTAGCCCATATACGCAAATTGCAGTCCCATACGGTCTTGAGGTTGCGTTCGGTCTAGTCAACCCCACTACAGTCCCAATATCTCCCCTCTTTAGGTTTGTCGTAAATAGGATGATCGTGGATAAGATAACAAATACGGAGATTGTTTATGACATGTTTACAAGGGAGAACACGAAAAAGTTGATCGTTGGTGGTGCCTCATCGTACACGATTAACGAGTATAACACCTACGGAGTAACACCAATAAAACCTAGCCTTGTGTTAAATAGTACCAAGGATGATGCATTGAAAGTGATAAAGGAGGGGATAGGAAGTGGATGAGGTACAGGTTTACGATATAATTTACAGTAGGTATCTCGTAGGTACGGTGATGGCGACAGTTGCGTCAACAATGAATAACCAGTCCATAGTTGTTAACAAGATACAGCTCAGCCTGGACTCATCAGCTGGTTTAGGTACCGTTACATTACAGATTTATAGTGGTACTGTAGTGATTCAGGAGGTAACCGTTACACCTTCCTCGCCAACCTATGTTGAACAGCACGACGAGGGAGTATTGAGGATAGGTCCTTCAAAATACCTAGGTTTGAGGACTGATGGTGGTTTCGTGAGTGTAACCTTAGGCTACTACTTCGTATATGGAAGGGTTGGTAACATTTAAACTTTTAAGCCAGAATTTTTTATTCTTCTTATGAAGTGGTTTGCGTATAACGGTAGTCTGTCCATTAAGGATGGTATACCCTCAATGGAGTCAACACAAGTCTCCACACTCTCCCTTCATTTTGATGATGGACTGGACTTTCTAAACTTCGTCAACAACTTTGTTGTACCAACTGCTAAAAAGTACGGTTACGACATTAAACTAGTTAAACTTGAGGAGACAAGACCCGAGAAGATCACGTTGCTCAAGCGAGATTAAATAGTTGTCTGAAGTCACTTATCGCCCTATTTACATTGTAAGTCGAGTACACCTTCCTCCCATATTTATGCCTTACCCCTCCTATTGACATTATCTTCTCCACTGCGTCATCCACGTCTGGAATCCAGTACACTCCGCTCGTATCAGGGTAACCAAGGTTAACCTTCACAAATTTTGCGTAAGGGGATAGTAACTCCTTGTGGACTGGTATTTCACTTGCAACCACTGGGGTGTTATAGGTTAACGCCTCTAACGCCGGCATGTCTATCCCCTCCAGGGAGGATAAGGTTACGTATACGTGTGCATTCAAGTAAATGTACGCCAACTCCTCCTCCGTAAGACCGTAACCTTTCAGATAAGATTGGGGTGTGTAAACTCTGTTGTACAAGGCATATCTCTCTATAATACTCTCAAGTATGTACGCACCGCTACCACTTAGTAAAACCAGTTTGTATTCCTCTGGTAACTTGCTTAAAACGTGTAATAGGAGTGCGTGGTTCTTTCTCCTATCGTCATTCACACCTATGAACAGAAGGTATTTATCCGGAAGCCCCTGTACCTTCTCCGGTTTTACTGGCCTGGGTATCCACGGTTTAACGGTGTACACTAGGTTGATCGGCATACCAGACGATACTAGTACTCTCCTGCCCCATTCCGTTGGGGTTGCAACGATATCATAATTAACAACAATTGCCTTCATTACCTTGGAGTCGAAGTAGTCGTGCATAACCATTAAATATCCTATAGTCTTTGTACTCTTCCTTATCCTGTCGAATTGATATGGATACTTGTAGTATTCCGTGTGTACTACCGGATCCCTTATGTGTATTAGTACATCGGGCTTAAACTCTCTCACCGCCTCCTCAATCAGTTGTTGGGTTAAACCACTGTAAACCTTGACCTTTTGGTTCATAAAAATATAGTAAAGAGGATTACCTTGATGTTGGAATGACACGTATGAGACATCGTAACCGTTTGCTATCAGCCCATTCGTTAAAACTCTACCAAGTTTTCCGTAACCCGTGTTAAAGTTTGGCCCATCTGACGCAATCATTACCTTTTCTTTCATGAAGTTTACTCATACGACAAGTACTTAACTTTTTGGGGATTCAAAATGTCGGTACTGTAATCAATACCAGAAAGTTAAAAACTCATGGGTAAGACTAGATTGTGGATGGAAAGGAGGAGGCTAAATTCAGGTTAATTACACCAATTCCTGAATCTTCAAAAACTGAAACTTTTTAAGTTAGTACGTGTAACACACACGTATGTGTAGCATATTCGGTGTCTACATCCGTGAGGAGTTGGATGACAAGAAGGCAAGTAAGATCTCCAAATCCTTTGTAGATAGTTCAGACAGAGGAAGGGATAGCTGGGGAATTTACGCCATAAGGGAGAATGGTGAGGTTGAGGTGTTGAAGGGTACTGGTACACCTGACTACGACATTGTCAAGGACTTCCTGATTAGGATGAAGCCCAAGATGATTATAGGGAATAATAGGGCTGAGCCAACGACGGAGTACGTACCTAACAAAAGCCCAAAGGATATCCAACCCTTCCAATATAACGACTGGATTGTTTCACACAACGGTGTGGTTGCTAACGATAAGGAGTTGATACAGAAGTACGGTTTAATACTGGATACAAACATCGACAGTGCAGTCTTACCACGTATATTCTCAAGGATTGGGTCTTATGAGGGTGTGAGCAGATTCCTCTCGGAGGAGTTTAGGGGATCACACGCCATGGTCTTCACAAATGTGAGGAGGGGAGAGTTATGCGTTAGTGTTGACTATAAGCCCGCCTACATACATAACGACTTTGAGAATAATTACTTAGTCATCACGTCCTTGGAGAGGTACTATCCCCGTGAGGTTTACAGTAAGGTGAACACAACGTATGTCGAACCTTATACGATGTATTGTTTCTCACAAGATAGCTTTACAAAGTATAACCTGTTGAAGACGGCTGAACAGATGAAGGTGTTAATGATAGCTAGTGGAGGGCTTGATAGTACTGTGGCTACGGCAAAACTACTGAATGGGGGGCATAAGGTTACGTTACTACACTTTAATTATCATCACAAGGCTGAGGGACCTGAGCTCACAGCTGTAAAGAAGATCTCGGAGTATTACAACCTTGAGTTGATTACAATGGATACCTCCTCCATGTTTAAGGTTATTGGAGGGACTAACTTGCTTAAGGGTAGTAAAATACCAATAGCGAAGGATAGGGGAGGAATTGTTGGGGCAGAGTACGCATACGAATGGGTACCAGCTAGAAATCTAGTCTTCGTTAGTGTCGCAGTGGCGTTGGCTGAGGCTAACGGGTTTGACGCCGTTGGTACTGGGATAAACCTGGAGGAGTCAGGTGCCTATCCTGATAATGAGATGGAGTTTAACATCTTGTTGGACAGGGTTTTACCGTTGGCAACGGAACCAAGAAGGAGAATAAGGTTGTTAATGCCGGTTGGCAATCTAATGAAACATGAGATTGTCAGGCTAGGTTACGAACTGAAAGTACCCTTCGAGATCACGTGGAGTTGTTATGAGGGGAGGAAGAAACACTGTGGTAAGTGTGGTCCGTGTTTTATGAGAAAGAAGGCGTTCGAGATAAATGGATTGAAAGATCCAGTGATGTAATATTATCTATTGAAGGTAGAAGGCAAAAGGTTTTTCCTTTATTTACTCTCCACACCTGATTTCTACGCCGTTGTTAGAAATCAGACTCTTCCTCCTGGTAGAATTGTGAGGTTGAACGAAAGAGTGAGGGCCAGGGTCGTGGAGGTTGTAAACTTGAGGAACGGTGACGTACGGAAAATTCTTGGGGATTATGTACAGTATAGTACTTTCAAGAATGTCGATGAGTGGTTGTCTCACCTAAGGAGGAAATACCACGGTAAACTACCCACAAAACTAGTGTTGTTACGTATTCTGTACGATTGAGGCGTACACGTATTTTTCTACCACGAGAATACCAACTCAAACAAGGCTTATTATTCAATCTTCTGTAACATCTGTTGATGAAAGTAGGAATAACAGGTGTAACGGGTTTTATAGGCTCAAAGTTGTCCTCAAGGCTCGTGAAGAAGGGTTATAAAGTAGTTGGTTTTGTAAGGAATGACGGTTTCTCAAGGAATAGGGTTGAAGGTGTGGATTACGTTGAGGTAGATCTGACGAGTAACCCTATACCAAAGAACGTTGAGTTGGATGTGCTTATAAACCTCTCAAGTATCACCCCAGTGAGGTATAGTTACGACAATTCACAACAGTACTTGGTAAACAATCTTTTGTTGGTACAGAATGTATTACAATACCTTGACAAACACGAGGACACCTTCCTAATTCACGCAAGCACAGCCGAGGTTTACCCATATCTTTCCGTGGCGGACTTCTCGAAGAAGTTTAAGGAGGAGGATGTAAATATCACGGATGTATCCTCACCTTACGCAATAAGCAAGATTGGTCAGGAGATGCTTATACACCATCACTACTCCACACGACGCAAAAACTACTTGATCTTTAGAATGACAAACACCTACCACAGGGATGTGTTTAAGTTACCGGAAGAGGCTAGGGGTTACTTTGTGGAGAAGACAGTGTTGTCAATGTTGTGTGGTTTTAAGAAGATAAGCTATCATGGTTATCCGCAATCCCAAAGGCAGTGGATACATTATACTGATCACGTTTCAATGTACGAGTACGCATTGGATCATTTGGAGAGGGTGAACGATGTTGGTAACGTAATAAATGTCGCAAAGGACAACGCTGAGACGTTGGATGAGATAGTTAAGTTAGCCAAAAGGTATACAGAGTGGGATGGGGAGGTTGTGTGGGGTGTGAAACCCCGTCCTGTAGATCCCAACAGCCTACTACTGGATAACACTAGGTTGAAGAAATTCTGGCAGAGTAAGGAGTTTCTACCATTAACTGAGGGTTTAAACATAATGGTAATGGACTACAGCCATGCGATGGTGAACAACCGTGAGATTTGCAGTCATATCGACTAAGGAGGAGAAGACACCCCCACTTCGTTACGGGGGTGTTGAAAGGTTGGCTTACGACTTAGGTAAGGAATTAAACGCCGACATCTTCGGTGTACCAAGGACGGATGATGTGATGACTTACGATGACATCAACACGAATTATGACGCCATGTTCGACTTCTCTCACCAAAAATATTTTCAAAACTTAGGTAGTTTAGTTCTTGGTGTACCATTCCATCCCGATCCTGCTAGCCTACGTTACAACATGTATACAACTCGTGCAATTGCGAACATGTATAAGTTACCAGGTTTTGTGAGCTATCCTGGGGTAAGTTATATCGATAAGCCAGAAGGTGATGAGGGTTACTTACTCTTCCTAGGTAGGTTTAGTGAGATAAAGAGACCTGACTTGGCAATAGAGGTGGCTAGAAAGCTAGGAAGAAGGATTATTTTGGCTGGGCATGTTGGTAAATTTTCTGATGGTTACTACGCCAGGCATTTAATGAGGAGATACATGAATGGTGTTGAATACAGGATTAACATAGATGATGAGGAAAAGTATGAGTTGTTGTCGCATGCGTCCGCATTAGTAATGCCTAGTGATTGGAGGTCACTGTCCAGTATTGAAAGCCTGGGGATTGTGGCAATGGAGGCAATGCTGTCGGGTTGTCCAGTTGTTACTAGTGGTGAAGGTACATCCGAGTTGTTGTCCTTCGGTAAGGAGGTCAGGACTGGTGTGTTGATGGATGGGGGAGTTTACTGTAGACACGACGATATAGACTGCTTCGTGAATGGGGTGAATGAAGTCACTAAGATAAGCAGGGCTTTGTTAAGGAAGAGGGCAAGGGAGTTCTTCTCAGTGAATAGGTGGGCGGAAGACGTTAGACGTGTGGTTAGTGACATGTTGAAGGGGTTAGGTTTAACGGAAACACGAGGTGTGAAGGCTTGAGGGAGAATACACGAGGCAAGTACACGACTATTGTCATACCAACTTTGTTGAGGGAGTCAATATTTAAGACTATGCCATACATCCGCCAGTACACAGAGGCAGAGGTAATACCGTATTACGACCCAACCGTCAACGAATATGTCGTTAGGAATCTTGTGGCTGAGGGTGTTACAACCCCTTACATCTCCTTCATCGACGATGACGCATACCCAAGTACAAATTGGTATCAAAACCTGTTGAGGAATATTAGGAAGGGATGTGACATTATTACGGGTTACGTGTACAGCAACGGTAGGTTTTTTGGACAGGCATATCATGCAATTGGTACCAACCTAACGGTTAAAACCGAGGTTTTTAGAAGGCTTGGCGGGTTTGAGGAGGATTGGGGCAATCCTAAGTTTGGTAACGCAGGATATGGGTGGAGAAGTGACACGGACTTGTTGTGGAGGTATTTGGAGAGTGGTGGAGATAATTACTGCCACGATGATGGACTACTTGTCTACCATCCAAAGCCATTCTCCAGCGAGTTCATCCTTCCCATTGAGATAGAGTTTATCAAGAGGCATAAGCCACACGTTGTTAAGTACTTTTACGACATCGACCCAAGGGTAGTGATAGTTAATGACGTTTTTATAGATGGGAAGGTGAGTGACAAGCTACTCGAGTGGTACAAGAACGCAAGGGAATTAACGTTACAGATGTGGGGCAGTGTTATGTTGTCAGCTAAGAAATACGGGGTGAAGGTAAACGTGAACGTGAACGAATTCCTCAAGGAGTTAAATAAGCTGTCCTCCAATCCAGTAACCACAAACACTACGAAAAACGTCAGCCAAACGAAATAATTTTTCTAGAATAGACCACGAGGATTTTCTAACCTTTATAAAGTTAAACTTTTAAACCTGTGTTACACTAACACACACATGCAAAAGTACAACAGAGAAAAACTCCTGTCCAGCTTGGAAGAACACATCAGGCAACGGAGGTTGAGAAGGTTGAAGGTTTTAGAGATTTCCCTGTTGCTTGATGTAAGCCCCACATACGCAAGGATGTTAGCAATGGAATATGCCAAAAGAAACGGTGGCTGGTTGTACGAAGATGGGGAATTGTTGAAGGTGGTGGAAGATGAGTGAAAGGGATATAGCAACACTGGCGGAAAGACTACACATGAGCGTAGATGAGGTTAAAAGGAGGGTGAAGGAGTTGGCGGACACTAAGTTTGCCGCAATACCAGACGAGAAGAAGAGGCTGACACAGGCGTTCATCTACTACAGGGCAAAGATGCTGGCGAAGCCGGTTGGTAAGGACTTGAAGGTGATTGTCTACGGGCTTAGGGAGCCGATACAGAAGGCAAAGAGAAAAATTGCCAGGGTTTACGTCATATACAGTACGGAGGAGGGTGATAGGAAGGGAGTTATAACCCTCTTCGATGACATGAGCGTTCTCTACCAGAACGCACAACTATTCCACCTCTACACTGTCAACGTTGTTGAGACAGGTAAGGGTGCGTTGCTCGCGACCGCAAATACGAACTTCGTGAACGGAAAACCTGTCGACCCACAAAAGGTATTGGCTATATTGAAGAAAGATACCACAAACTTCGCTGAATTTGAGATAAATAACGCATATAACATGTTGAGTAGGATGAACGGGCAGTATTACGACGAGTTTGACCTAAGGGCAACACAGGGTATCGTAACGAGGGCGAACTACAAGAAGGACGATAAGGGTAACGTGGTGTTTGGGGTTTACGAGCTAAGCGATCCTAACAATCCCGACAGTACGTTGACTTGCTGGATTCCTCCACCTTTATACAAGTACGACGAGGGTAGCGAACTTTACATGTATGGGACTTTGCAGATGGACAAGAATGGGGTGACGCAGTTTATGGTTCAAGGCATAATCCCTATTACTCCAATACCCTTAGTTTGAGGTGACAACACATGTCGGATATATTCGATGAATTGGTTGGAGAGGAAAAGAAGGAAGAAGTGAAGGAGGAGAAGAAGGAGACAACAAAACAAACGGAGAGGAAAGCCGAGGTACAACTGGATGAATTGGTTAGTGAGGAGAGGACAACGACAAAGGAGGAGGAAAAGCCCATGGTTAATGTAAACAACACGACTACAAAAACCGAAGAAAAGGGTGGAGAGATCGAGATAGAGGAGGAGCTAACGACTGGTAAGGAGGTATTCGTTATATATGGTGACAAGGGTGAGGGTAAGACTACATTGGCTTTATCATTCCCAGGAGAGATATTGGCGTTATCCTTCGACAGGAAGACCTCTCCAATAAGGTGGAATTTGTACAAGAATAGGAAAGATATACACGTCTATGATCCAGTCAAGTTCTGGGTGCAGACGGACGATAGATCTGTAGTGGTTACATCAAAGAAGGTATTTGACGTTATTGAGGAGATATTCCACAAGTTTGGGGAGAATGGTGTGGACTGGGTGTTGATTGACGGCGTGGAGATACTTGAACAGATTAGCGAATTTGTGATGAGGGCAAACCATGGGCTGACAGCCTTCCAGGGAATAGCCAACCTAAACCTGTGGAAGGAGAGGAGATTCCTACTGAGGCATGTACACAACCTTGCGTTAAATGTCGCAAGAAAGGGGGTAATCTACACTATGTACACTACAATGGAACAGATAATTAACGACGGCGAGGTGACACAACAGAGGAAGGTACCAAAGTGGGTTGATATAATAATGTTTGAGAGTGACTACGTCATTCACGCATACTATAAGGACGGTTATAAGGCTAGAGTTGTGACTACCAAGAATCCGGAAAAACTAAAACCAGGAGAATATGACATTACTGGCAAGGGCATAACTTCCTTAATGGGTGAGTAAAAATGCAGTTCGATTTGAATAGGTTATATGACGTAATAAAGCAAGTAAGTTTAGATGGTTACATAGATGTTGTAAAGCTAACACCCGACGAGAAGACAGTAAACGTGGATTTGATGGATAAGGGTAGGATGGTAGGAATACACGCAAAGTACAGCAGGGAGTACCTGCCGTTGGATAAGAAGGTAGTAATCTCAGCTGATAGTACAATGAAGGTAATAAGAAACCTGTTTAAGTATAACCCAATTGCTGAGTTTACTGTGACGGATACAGATATTATAATCTCCAATAGTGACACCAGCTACGTAGTGAAGATGAGGGAGGATGCCGTCATTGACAACATTATGAAACCCAAGTCTTTTGAGTTTGGACAGTTACCGGTTTTCGAAAGGACAATTATAGCAAACTATACAGTGGACGCTGACGCACTTGCTAGTATAAAGACGGATGAGAATACAGTGCAGTTTGTAAGCAACGAAAAGGGATTGATGATAAAGTTTAAGTATCTCGAGGGGGAGTCATCACGTATATTCTACGGTGAAAAGGCTACTGAGGACTTCGACGTCTATTTTGACGCTAACCTAATCAACAAGATAACTAGCGTGTTAAGTGGCAAGATTAGCCTAGTGTTGATGAAGGGTAAGGCATACCAATTAATGATAGGGAAACCAGACAAGTACTCAGTAATAGCCTACCTACTTAACCAGAGAGTAAAGTGAGGAGATTGAAGTTTGAGGTCGGCATTGAAAACGGAGGTAAGTTTTTTAGAAAAGTTGTGGATGATATACAATACGTAATAAATAGGTATAATGGTATTGCAAATCTTTTTTATAACCCATACAAATTCTCTAGCCAAATCAACTACTTCATTTTTGACCTGGATGGTGTTACTAGTTATGAGGACAACAACACCCTTTGTGAGTACTTTAGTAATTTTCAACACGTACACGTTTTTAGTGGAAGGAAGGGTTTTCACTTCTATCTGAAGATAAAGCCGATCCCATTGAATGAAATGACAAAACTGTATTTTATGGGATTTATAAACTACATAAGAGATGAATTACAGTTAAAAAGTTGGGACTACAACACCAGCATAAGGTTGGCTACGGGTAATGGACTGATACGTATACCAAACACAATTCACTTAAACGGAAGGTATTGCACCTACGTACCTTGCCACGCCGATTTCAACACTATACTTAAGGACAGTGAACATCCAAATCCTCTCATCGTCCACCACGGCAAGGAGTACGACATAACCGTTTATGTAGATTACAGTAGGAAGGTTAAGGATGTGTCCTTTGAGGTTACTAGTTACAAGATTGACGATGTGGAGTTAAGTACGGTTAGTGAGATTGTACGACCTTGTGTTTTTAGACAGGCGTACACTAAGAAACCTGATCACTTTATAAGGACGCAGTTTGCCCTTGAGCTAATCTACCTTGGTTACGATGTTGAGAGTGTTGTTAACATTTTGAGGAAGATGGGATGGGAGAATTTCGACTACAACATAAGTAAGTACCACGTCATCAAGTTGTATGAAAAGGTGAAGCAGAAGAAGCTATTCCCCGTCTCCTGTTCCGTGTTGAAACAGAGGGGAATAGGCTGTAACGTTTGTGAATACCACAATTGGTGGTATGACTGATTTATTCCATTGTTTTTGGGTAGAAAACACAGACTTTTTATATTAGCGTCGTCCTTTTTACTCAATGTATGAAGAAAAAAGTTTAGAAAAAACGAAGGATTTATGGGTTCTGACGGTGTCCCTACCGTCAGAATGGAGGACAAGGGTGGATAAAAGTATGAAGGAGAAGGGATGCCGGACGTACGCAGAGTACATACGGGACTTGGTGAGAAGGGACTTAGGTGAGGACTGATGACGCAAAGGATACTAGAGATTTGTAAAGATTACAGGGCTAGCATGGCACATAGGATAGCGTTGGCATACGACACTAAATGCCGTAATCTACATGGGCATAACTACTTGATAACAATCTGCCTTACAGCCGCTATTACTGAATTGCCAGATGTAGGTTATTATATGGACTTTACGGAGCTTGATGAGTATGTGAAACCAGTGATTGATAGGATTGATCACAAGTCGTTAAACGATTACGTTGGGGATAACGCATCAGCAGAAAGACTTGCCATGTACCTTGAATCTACCATACCCTTTGGAGAGATAATAAAGAAGGTGAACAGTAGGAAGGCTAAAGTACAGTCCTACTCCATAAAGGTGGAAGAAAACGATAAATCCAGAATAGACTACAATGTGGTGGTGGAATAGCCATGCCGTCAACTGATGCGTTACCGGTCAACGAGGTGTTCACCAGTATTAACGGCGAGCCACCGTTGTGGGGTTACCCATCAACCTTCCTTAGGTTCTACGGCTGTAACTTAAGGTGTGTTTGGTGTGATACTAAGTACAGCTACGATACGGGTGACTATACTTTACGAGATATTGACAGTATAGCAAAGTGGGTGGATGATGTAAGTAGGCAGAAGGGAATTAGAGTGCTTGTGATAACGGGTGGGGAGCCTACGATGTACATAACGCAAGTTTATGCATTGTACAAAAAGTTGTACAATAAATTTGAGGCGTTTGTGATAGAGACGAATGGCACGGTTAGAATACCCGAGGAGATACAGAAGGCATTGAACAGTGATCACTCCAAGGTTTACTGGGCTGTCTCTCCAAAGCTGAGGAGCTCAGGGGTGAATTACAGGTATGCCAATAACGAGTATAGCCCAGATAGGACGATATTTAAGTTCGTAACGAGTAAGCTACCGGAGGATTTGGATGAAATACTGCAGGACTACGCCATGTTACTAAGGGATTACCCCATCTACGTAACCACAAGTGACCTCAACATGTTTACGAGGTTGTTTGACCTCGTAAGTCAAAGGTATACAATGTTCAAGGCATACTTACAGATACACGTGGTGGCACATGGAAGAGAAAGGGGCTATTGACGTATTTAAAAACGTAGATTTAAGCGACCCACACTTCAACAGGACACCATTGAGGATGCAGAGGTGGCTTGAGGAGTATACTACCCTTATCCCTCTGGAGGAGATAAAGGAGAAGTACTGTGTGACCTTTCCAAGCAACCACCAAGGAGAGGTTAAGATTGTGGTTAATGACACGTACATGTTATGCCCCCATCACTTCCTTCCGGTGGACATGAAGATAGAGATCGTGTACGTACCCAACGGAAGGATACTGGGTATGTCGAAGTTTAGTAGAATAGCAAGGGACTTAGCCAGGTATCCCAGAGTACAGGAGGAATACACTAACTTGCTTTACGAGATACTCTATTCCTGTCTTCAGCCAAAGCGGCTAAGTGTTGTGGTTACTGGTAAACACTACTGTGTGTTAATGAGAGGAATACGGAATAACAGTGTTATGGTTACAAGGAGGTGTAGCCAGTGAATTTGTACTTCTTTCCTGCTATCACGGGTAGTTACTTAGCGGTACTACACAGTTTGCCAAAGGATATGATTTACTGGTGTGACGAATCGCCAATAGCATACAAGAAGGTAATGCTATCCTATGGCTCTGCCAAACAAACTAAGGCTAAGTTAAGGAAGGAGTTGTTGAATGACTGTAACGCCTTCGTCTTCGTTGATAGTGGGGGGTTGCAAACCTTTACTATAGGTTTGCCCGTAAATATCAATGAGCTGATCGACTTTCAGAACGAGTATGCGGACTGGGCTTTAAGTTTGGACTACGCACCTGCAGGAGTTAACGACACTATGGAGACTGTTAGTCTGGAGAAGATTGAGGATTATGCCAAGATGACTGGTAAAAATAACAAGATTATGTTGGATAAGGTGGATAAGCCACTGTGGGGTATCCTACACGGCGATACTTTAGAACAGATTGAAATTTGGTACAAGTACGCAATAAGAGATTACGTAGATGACCTTGAGGGTGTGGCAATAGCCTTTCGACCAACCACAAATTACTCCACCATGGTTAGGCAAATGCTATACCTTTACCAAAACGGTGTTAAAAAGATACACTTACTTGGTGCTGGTAACGAGGGTGCAATGCTAATTAGTTCGGCTTTACTGAAGAGGAATTACTTCGAGTTAATAAGTATGGATAGTAGCAAGTACAGCATGGCGGCGGCATACGGAAGGTTTTACACACAGAATTCGGCTATCTACATTGGTAAGAGGTATTCGTCTGAGGTTAGGTGTCACTGTCCAGTCTGTACTAGGTTTAATTTTACGAAGGACGTTTACATAGACATTAATTGGTATGTAAAACTAACACTACACAACCTGTGGAGGTTGCTGGATTTCTATGACCACGTTTACAATTTGTACAACTCAGACTCAATTGATGTGATGTTGAAGGATAAGGGACTTTACGATTACGTGTCATACATGGAGAACGTGGAGGGTTGGTTATGACGGTTGGTTTGTACATAACTAGTCGTGTTGTGAATGAGAGGGATATAGGCATTTGGTGGAGGACTGAGAGTGGTAAAAAGTACAAAGTTTACCAGTACAGGCCATTCTTCTACGTACCGTCAAAACTTGGAGTGTACAGGAGTGTGTTTGGTGAGCCACTGGATAGGGTTTACGTTAACACTCCCATTGATGTAAGGACTGCTAGGGAGAAGTACGAGAGGCATTACGAGGCTGATATACCCTACGTGAGAAGGTACCTCATAGACAAGGATATACAGGAATGCCATGACATTGACACACTTGAGGCAAAACCTTGTACGATTAAGCCCGTCGTTGCCTATATTGACATTGAGGTGGATAATGAGAACGGCGAATTACCCTCTGAGGAAAACCCCATATACAAGATTGTTGCTGTGACAGTACACATACAGGGTGATTATCACGCCTATTACCTGAATGATGTGGCAAAGGAAAGGACTGGTTACTACAAGCTAACTGCAAACAATAAGGAGTACGTTTTGTACCTCCACGCCCGTAGTTTCACTAACGAAAAGGACTTGATACAGGAGGTTTACAACCTAATAAAGGATGTGGATATTGTTACGGCTTGGAATGTTAGTTTTGACATGAGGTACCTTTACGCTAGGGCAAAACACCTCAACGTTAAGTTTACTTACAACGGATGGTTGGAGTTGGATTTACTCTCCGGTTATAAGGAGTTTGTTAGGGCAAGGAGCTATAAGCTGAAGGAGGTAACTGTTTCGGAGGGATTGGAGAAGAAAGAGGAGGCAGTGGAGTTTGTGAAGGTTACCAAAAACCCCAACGAGATAATACGTTACAACATTCGTGATGTATGGAGGATTGTGATGATAGATAAAAAGTATTCAATTGTTGATTACTACCAAGCTTTAAAGAACGTAGTTGGTGTGGAGGACTTCTCATTCCAGTATTACACGAGTATTGTGATTGACACTTTACTACTTAGGTTGGCGAAGAGAGAGGGTGTAGTGTTGCCAACTAGCGTCGATAGGGATGAAAACCCCATTAGGGGTGCAATTGTGTTAAACCCACCATCGGGAAGGTATGAGAACGTTGCAGTCCTGGATATGTCAAGGTATTACCCATCCATCATCATTAGTTTCAACGTGTCTCCAGAGACAAAGTTAAATCGTATTACTGATGAGATATGGGCTTTTAGGCAGGACAAGGCGGGGCTAATGCCCAAGTTAGCTATGATTCTACTGAAGAGGAGGGAGGAGGTGGAGGATGAGATGAAAAAGTACCCTGGTGATAGCGAGGAGTATAAAACTTTGGAAAAGAAGGTGATGGCTTTAAAATACATAATAAACTCAACCTACGGTTACATGGGGCATCCGCAGGCTAGGTTTTACGACAGGGATTGTGCAAGTACAATAACGGCGTTGGCTAGGGAGGGTATACAGTACGTTATTGAACAGTCCAAACGTTACGGCTACAAAACGTTGTACGGTGACACAGACAGCGTATTCATACAAGTACCCTTCGAGAAGGCGGAGGAATTATCCAAACAGTTGACAAATGATCTACGTCGATACTTCATGGAGAAGTACTCGTTGAAGTCCGAACCTACCTTAAGCCTAAAGTTTGAGAAGTACCTAGGGGCTGTCTATTTCACTGGGGTGAAGAAAAGGTATGCGGCTAAGGTTGTGTGGAAGAAGGGTAAACAGGTTAACGAGATTGACATTAAGGGATTTGAGGCGATAAGGACAGATTCGTCCAAGATTACTCAGGAATTGGAGGAGAAGGTGTTTGAGTTGTTACTTGATGGAAGACCCATGACTGAGGTAATACAGGTTAAGAATGACTTCATACGAAAGATAAAGGAGTTGCCCTTGGAGGACGTGGCTTTGTATAGGGGTATTACGAGGAGAATTGACGAGTACAAAACCCTTCCACCACACGTTAGAGCGGCAGTCCTGGCTAACAAATACTTTAACAAAAACTATGGTTATGGTAGTAGGATAAGGTACGTTTGGTGTAAGGGTTACGAAAACGGAATCTCAGCGGATGTGTGTGTTGTTGATGACGGGTTACCAAAGCCTATTGTGGATTGGAAGAGGCAGATTGAGTCGGTCATTGAAGGACCATTCAAGAATTTGGGAATAACAAACGATATTACACTGGAGTTGTGGGAGTAATGCTGTCGGAAAAGTACCGTCCAAAAACGTTGGATGAGATTGTTGGACAAGAGGAGATAGTGGCGGCATTAAAGGAGTTCATTAGGAGAAAGGACTTTCCACACCTCATGTTTGTTGGCCCTCCAGGTTTAGGAAAGACAAGTACTGCCTACGCATTCGCACACGACGCTGGTATACCAATTATAGAGTTCAACGCCAGTGACGACAGGACACTGGAGTTCATAAGGGAGAGGATAAAGCCAATAGCCATGAACGTAGAGGAGAAGATTATACTACTGGACGAGTTTGACGCAATGACACAGAATGCCCAGTTTGCATTAAGGAGGATTATGGAGGAGACGAAGAGTACACACTTCATACTTACTGGTAACAATGAGAGTAACATTATAGACGCAATAAAAAGTAGGTGTTCGTTGTTTAGGTTTAAGCCCATACCAAAAGACGAACTTACAAGGATGATCGTTAGGGTACTTAAGGAGGAGAACGTGAAGTTCAAGAGTAAAGAGGAGGTACAACAGGTTATCAATGGTATTGTGGAGTTGAGTGAGGGTGACCTGAGGAGGACAATGAACTTACTTGAACAGAGTATTATTGGTGGTAACATTAGCCTTAACTACCTTAAGTTACTCGTATCTCCCAACCTAATGAACTCCGTGTTACAACTGGCAATGAAGGGAGATCTGAATGAGGCTTTAAAGCAATTGGAGGATGTGTACACAAACTTGGGGTTGGACTACAACTTAGCCTTTAGGAAGATTTACCAAAGTATCTCAAAACTTGATATGAGGTATCGTGCCGTTTGCCTTATGGAGCTGGCTAGGGCTGAACAGGCGGTGAAGGAGGGGGCAAACCCGTTAATACAGTTAAGTAGTGTTGTCGCTAGGTTATTCTATGAGGTGGTAACTAGTGAGGGTAAGCCCAACAACTCTTAACATGTACTTCGAATGCCCCAGAATGGCTTACTACAAGATAATGGGCTTTAAGGAGATTGCCCCATACTATAAGGAGAGTCTAGAGAGGGGTACGATTACACACAAGATTATTGAGGAATTTTACAAGGGTGATGTGGATGGTTATACGCTTACTGAGATTAAGTTAAGGTTGTCACAAATTTACCACACCATCTCAAGTATACACAGTGAACAGATTGAGAACTCCTTGCTTAACTTTGCCAAGTTTGAGGTTTGGAGGAAGGAGAGAATGTACAGGTTTGTTGCCTCGGAGAAGAGGGTTACCAAGGAGTATAAGGGTGTTACGATAGTTGGCGTAATCGACCTGTTGTTGAAGGCTGGGGATAAGTATGTTATCGTTGACTGGAAGACTGGTTACAATGGTTACGTAACTGAGGACATTTTACGCCAGTTGTCGATTTACTCGTGGATGGTAAATGCGGACAAGGCTTACGTTGTCTTCCTGGATTGGGGCAATTGGGAGGAGGTGGAACCTTTCGACGTTACTACGGAGATTGAAACGATAATCAACGACAAGGAGTTTAAGCGTACCTATTCAAAGTGCGATACGTGTGGTTACCAAATAATCTGTTTGGGTGATAGAATTGTCCTCCACATCTAAACCAAAGGATACAACGTTTAGGCCCAGGGCAATAGACAGGATAAAGCAGGAGTTGGCAAACGAAAACGTAATACAGGTTGTTGGGCATACTGGCAGTGGGAAGACTTACTCGATAAGGAAGGCTTGTGAGGAGTTAGGCTACGTTTGTATCACACTGGATAGGTATGAGGACTACCCAAAACTGGACTTCGACGGTAACAAGGTTGTGTTACACTTGGATCATCCCTCATACTGGTATGATGGGACTGATAAGCCCTTTAAGGAGAGGGGATTAGTGGTTATCGAGGAGGATAGACCAAGGTATTCCGTACAGACGATATGGGTTGACACACCACCATTGTCATTCTTTGAGGCTAGAGGAGTGAAGGTTAGGAATTGGTGGAAGGTTGTGGTTGGAGGGCAGGTCGTTTCCGACGTTAGCTACAAAACGTTGTTAATACAGGCTTTTAATACTGGTGTGTTTGACAACGTGGATAAGGACGAGTTATATACCTTGTGGGATACGGGTATACGTAACTATTACGGGCTACAGTTGTTGAGGTTTGTGCAATTAATGACGGTGGCTGACAAGTTTACTGATTTCAGATACCTTAACGGTTTGAAGCTTGTGAAAAAGATAAATGAGGTCGATAACACCTTCCTGTACAGATTGAGGGAGATGAGGAACGAAAAGGATGAATCTCGAACCTAATCTTTATTAACCTTAAATCTAAGTATTAAGTGGAGAACATGCCAGGCGGTAGAGCAAAATCTAATCCACAACAAGCCGCACAGAAGTGGGAAACCAATACTTTAGCCGCGGCTGATATCTGGGCCACTAACGTTAAGAAATACGCTAATAATTATGTTGCGGGTCTAACAAGCTTCTTCGGGCAGGCTGTATCCGAAGCCAATGTTCATGTTACCAACTACAAGAACTTTGCAAATGACCCCAATGCCTACAAGGATGCATTTAAAGATGGTGTGGAAAATGCGGCCAACCAGAACAGGTGGTACACAAAGTTCAGCCAGGCTTTCGGTATCGGTACCGGCACGGCTGGTGGTGGAGGACCACCAACTGGTCCCGCAGGTACCTCAGGATCAGTGAGGGTCTACAGATTTGGTCCCAGATATTAATTTTAATACAGTTTTTTGAAAATCTTTTTCTTCTTTCTGTTCTTTCTCTTCTTGATCTATTAAGAGATCTCAACCTTGTAAACTTGTCGAATACTCGGTCTCCAGCCACCAGTTAAGTACGTTGAAGGTTGGCATACCCCAGCCTATCTCATTACTTTTAGTCTCTAGGCATTCATTTGGTAGGCCATCATTACCAACTAGACCATCCCTATCTCTATCACACTTGTCGTTAGCCATGTAACTCCTCGTAAAGCCGCTCTCCTTAGCCCAGCTACACATCATCCTCTTTATCTCGATCGTAGTCAGCTCCTTATCCAAAACCTTTCTGTACACCTCAGCCATCAATACGGCGAAACCAGCCATGTGCGGCGTAGCCATACTAGTACCACTCAATGCGTCAAACCTGGACGGTAAGTGTTGGTATAGAAGGGTTAGCCAACCAGTTATACCATTTAGTATATTCACACCAGGCATAACAACATCTGGCTTAACACTGTTGAAGGTTGTCGGACCTCTGCTACTGAAGGTGGCTAGGTTACCGTTTATTTCATCCCACGCACCAACGGTTAACGACTGTGGTAGGTCACCCGGAGATGCTATTGTACCACAACCAGGGCCACTGTTCCCTGCGGCAAACACCGGTATTCCCCCACTTTGTGTCACCCTCTCCAGGACTGGGTAGAAGGGTGAGTCCGTTGGGTCGTCACTCTGTGGTGTACCACCCCAACTGTTGCTGTAAACCTTTACACCCTGGTTATAGGCAATCTCAAACGCTGAGATTAAGTCCGAATCCGTACCCGTACCCACTATGTAATCCAGCCCCTTTATCGCCATCCAACTTGACTTACTCGCAATCCCAGTCACACCTATTGGGAATAGGTTACTCCTCAATCCCATAAGGGTTGAGACTGTCTTCCTTCCGGCAATCAATAGGGTACACCAAGTCCCATGCCCAGTAGTGTCAAGGAGACCCCACGGGAATACGCTTGAGTAATGCCCTAACCTAAACCCACCCTCTGTAGGCATTTGTAGGTGGCGTAAGGCTAAACCCGTGTCAATAATCGCCACCTTTACTCCTCCGCCCTGGTAACCCAGTTTATTGAGGGTATCCACACCAATCATTTTAGTCGTGTACACACTTGTGGTAAAGGTGTCACCGTAGGGGTTGTGTAATTCACGTAGACTGTAAGTTTGTGTAACCTTAGTTGGCATTTGCGGTACGGATGAGAGGATTCTATTCCTACCATTGTAGTAGATTGCGACAACGTTACTGTCCTGTGATAATGCGTCAACCTCCTTTGGTGTTAACACTGTGGAGAACATACTGAAGGTTGGAATCTTTCTAACGTAGGATATTTTAGATAGCCTTAACCCGTTCAAAGGTCCGTTATCGACCTTCATGTACACCTTCGCGATTTCATCCAGCTTTTCAGGAGTGGTTTGTACAATGACTGGTATTGTGTTAACCTTGCTACCAACAAGGTCAATAACCTTTTTTGAAATATGTACCATAACACCCCTTTGTTGACTCAGAATAATGACCTTTCCCTTCCATTAGTTTCTTATTCTTAAAATTCAAAAACATTCATGCGTCTCGTAAAAGGGTCGATACGTGACTGGTTACAGTTATTCCGGGCACAGACGGCTTTTGCCACAATCTACACGTTGTTAATACCATACATGTATGCAGGAGGAAGAGGGTTAGTCTTACCCTTAGTACTTGTGGGCTTACTGGTACACTACTCATCATTTGGGCATAACAGTGTTATGGATTACTACCACGATTTGAAGGATGAGAATAAGGTACACCACCCGTTAACCTCCGGAAGAATAAAGTATGATGAGGCTGTAAAAGCTGTAAACCTATTACAGGTTATCTCTGCCATCTCCTTAATCTTGTTAACCCTCTACACGGGCAGGTTATTCTCCCTCGTCTTTTTGCTACTCTACGTTGTTTTTGGGCATGTTTACAACGACGGGGTGGATCACGTATCCCTTCACTCGTGGATACCAATCTCCATATCGTTCGCCTCGTTAACGGTCTATTCACTCCTTCTCCAAAGTAGTAGCCAATTCCTAATGTTAGTCTTCTTCTTACTGGGGGTGAATGTCATCTTCTATCAAATTGCGTACGAGGGTAACAAGAAGGACTCTTCGCATGAGGACAACCTTTACTCTAGGTATGGTATTTACAGTGAGGGCAAGAAGTCAAAACTGTTTGAGTTGTTTTTTATGTTGGATAGGCTGTTGATAGACAGTTTGTTAATCCTTATTCTCCTTCCTCACGAGATTTCTAACACGTTATTGTTTGTAACCTTTACACTACTTGAGGCTTATTCAGTTTACCACGTACATGTTGAGTATAGCGACCGTCTAAAGATGTTGAGGTATTTTGGAATGGCTGAGGCGTTCGAGTTCTTCAGGGTTTTGACAATTCTTCCATCCATCTACTTCCTCTTGTTGGTAATTATTGGGCTTGGTTACTTCGTTTTGATGAATAAGTACCTGTGGAATACGGACTTTGCCCCAAGAGTCTGAACGTGATTTTTTTATACTCCCATGCGAAATAACACCTATGAGGTATGGTACTAGAAGGTTTTACAGGCAAGGGACACCAAATGGACCAGAGGTCATACCTTTTGGTCCTAACGTCATAGAGTCCCCACACCCGTTTGGTTATAACCCACCTGGTATCGGACAGGGACAGGCGTTAGGTAGGATGGTGATTGATGACAGGTTTAACAACGTCATAAACACCCTTACGGTAAGTATGAGGGGTAGCGGAGTGATCGGTGCTGTGTTTAACATGGCGACAGGGTTTGCGGAGAATAATAGGAAATTGATATGGGGAGAGAATTACTACCTGAAGAAAGGACAATTCAGCTATCCGTTCCCAGTCGCCCCAGAGAATATGTGAACTCCAACATTCCGTAAAGGTAGAGGATTTTCCGAGTTCTCAGTTTTTGCTCCCTTTTTAAGGTTGCTAATCCGTTATGCATTACTAGGAATAATGACGGTTTCTTCATTGTTGAAATTACGATGTCAACAGTTTTCTTCTGGATGTTCAATGTACCGTTCAAGTCACTGTGTAGTCTATGTCCATCATGACAACAGACTACTCCTCTCTGATTCCTACCGGATTCAACACCGTGGTAGGTAGAGCACTTTTATCACGCCACAACGAAAATGTTTTAGAATGTGATAAGTACAGTACACGTACTTTTCTTGATTACTGAGTAAACATTTTTAACCTCTTTCTTTTACTTTTTTATTACCATGGGTACTGTTGAAGACGCCATCGGTTTTCTCCGTGACATGGGGGTTATTAATGGTGATACCGTGGATTATAGCGGTATTTTACATTATACTGAAAGTATCTCCCTGATATTAGGACTGCCTCCCGAGGAGAGCGTCAAGAAAGTTCTCGATTACCTTATTAAGAACGGATATGTCATGGTGGGCTAATGGAAGTACAACTTTTCGTCGTAGAGTCAGGGAATAGGTACTACGTTTCAGGTACTATTTACACCCCTAACGGTATAGAGGCTTACGACGCCATATTCGATTCGTTTGAACCAATTTACTTTATACTGCCTACTTTTGCAACACGTATAGTCGTTTATCCTTCTACGAGTAAGGTCACTCCTCTTTATTACTTGACTTATGATAATATCGAAGACCTCTGGAAGATGTTGGGTTTCATGGTTGGGAGCTCTGCCGAGTACCTCTCTTTCATTCCTACTGACATTATAGAGAAATTTGGAATCCAGGTAGACGAATCGAAGATCAGTTTCTCTCCCGTCCACATCCCTCTTTCTCAATCGATACCCTGTAATGCTATAGGTTCGATTTATACTCCAGTTATCGTTTCCAATAACAAAATTTATTTAAATGATGTCCAGGTCGGGAGCATATCGTCAAATAACGAGATCGTTATATGTGGGGATAAGTGGACGATCGTCAAAGACCTTGAAACTACATTAAGAATGAGTACCAGGACAATGATTCTATGTTACTTCCGTGAGACTTATAAATATTTTATAACTTGGAGCGACATTTTAAGGATGTGGTGCGGTATCAAGATATCGTTAATGATGTAATTTCCAAGTTACCTCTTTTGGAACAGTGGAGAAGAGTCTATCCTCTTACTTTGTATTATCGTGACTACCTTGAATCCTGCTATGGTGAAGACGCTTCGTCTTTTATGATTAAACTCGCTTTTGATGTTGATAAAATTATTCCAGGGTTACGTATCAAATACGACCTTCGCTGTATACCCGGGCTTGCCAATTTTCTTAGTTTATGGAACAATTATGACCTTAAAAATAAATACATTTATCGTACGACTAAAATAACTTTGATCTATGATTACGTTTATTCGTCAAGTTTCTTTTCAAATCAACGTTATTTATCGTTTTGGTCTGTCAGTCCTTACGTCTCGGATAGATATGTCGAAAAATATATTAAAAGCCATGTTTCACGCCCTGAAGACATTAGAGTCCTCGTTGCCCCTTACGACGATAATATCTGTAGTAAAGTCTGGTATGATAACCTTGCTCTTGAATATGAATTAATCGGTGATAGCAAACCCGAAGCTTTCGGTAAAATCATTCATCTAAACGAACTCGAAGTACGTTGTTATCGATATCCATCATCTAAGGTTATTTACTCCCTCACTATCGACGATTTCTATGAGCTTATGAAACTCCTTCCTAAACTATGACTATGAAATTAATCTTTCAACTTTCTGGGGTTAAGGGTTCGGAAGTCCCACGTAATGATAGCCCATTATAGAAACCTTTTATTGTAATCTATTTATTCTAGATGTACGTTTTTAATTCATGGTTCTTCTAGCCAGCCCTTTGTTAAGGAGGTTGCTACAAAGGTTTTCGGTTGGTGAGTATCACATAGAGGGTCAACGAGGGCTATTCCAGGAATTGTTTATTAGCGACATCTACAACATCCTTGGAGAGGTACCAAGGAGAGAGAGGAAGAATGGACATAGAAAAGGTTGAAAACGTTTTATCAAGGCATGTGATGATCAAGCCACCAAAACACGTGATAATAATTGACGACTACGTGTTGGACGAATTCTCCGAGAGGATGTATTACGTTAACGGTGCGACGCCATCCTGGTTACATGACGTGATAGTCCTTTCAAAAACCGCCACTGAGGAGACGGTGGTACATGAATTACTACATACTTATGGTTTCGGTGAGGATGCGGCTTATTCAATCTCACCAATCCTCTATAACCTGAGGAGGTCGTTCGCACTAAGGAGGAGGAATGTGAAGTATTACCAGTGTAATGGTTGTAATAGGTTTAGGGTTTTACATGAGAGATATTCAGATGTGGCTAAACACTACGTTTTACAGGGGCAAAAGCCGGATTAGATCAGGTGTAGGAGGGTCGCCAATAACAACACGTACAAACCACCCAGCATTGTAACCAACAACTGTAACAACCGGGAATTGTTTTTCTGATCCCGCTCCAATTCTGCTATATGTACGAGTAAGCCCGGATTCTCCACGTCACCCATGAGAAGTTTTGTGTGTTCGTCAACCTTCTTCTCCACCTGTTCCAGCCTGTAGTTGGTTAACTGTAAACTTTTACTCTGTTCATCCATTGTCTTTAGTATTCTGTCTATTGCCGTCCTTATCTCGTCAATTTCTTGATCCTGTTTGGCTGGCATGATGATACTTATTGTACAGTGGTTTAAAACAATTGACTTCGTGTGGATAAGCATGTAGATAGATGGGCTATTAGAGTTCGTACTTGGTGGACTTTCAAGAAATAGTACCATCAAATTTCGACGAATTGCATTTAGATCTTGATTTCCAGTTTTAATAAGATTTGCCTTTCCTCACTCGTAAACTCCACAGGTTCGTTTGCGTAGTAGTACCACAGTTTCCTACCTGTGCTCTTTATTGTACTCTCACTGTATTTACCAAGTAGGCTAACGTACTCATCACATTCTCCCTTAACGTCCTCCAACCTATCCGTGTACATCACACCTTCATCATCTGGTGCAAAGAACTCTAGGTTGTCACCTCTAGTTGAGGCAATTAAGAAGGCAATGGTTGACACAACCTCGTCATCCGTGTAGTAGTCCTTCAAGCAGTTTAGGTACGAGGAAATCCTCCACCTATGTATTGACAACATACACACAACATGTACGAAATCGCATTTAAGTTTTCCATATTTCTAGATCTTAGAATTTTATAGAATGGTGGGTTGAAAGGGGAAGAATTTAGCTTCCTCTTTCTTCAGTTGACTTACTACACACTAGAAGGTAGGGAGACTTGTCTTTCTTTGTCAAAGAAAGATTTTTAAACCTAAAATACTTCTGTAGTAAGTTGATATCTGATCATAATATATAAGGTGGGATAATGGGGATAGCTTTCCCAGTTCAAGGCTTTAATACGCAGAGAATGAGGAGGCTGATCATGATTGGCGGAGAATGGGACGAATTTTCAGCCCAGCACAACAATGATACAACTAGCGTAACAGTATCAGCTAACGGGACGGCTAAAAGTTATGGCCCGTTCACTCCTTATCCATCCAAGTCCAGTAATCCTCTCATAAACTATTTAGTCCTCATAATTCGGGTGAGCGGGTATATCAAATTGGCTGTTGGGGCTACTAGTGGATCGGCTACTGTAAGCGTGGTTATGAATGGGACGACACTTTACAGTACTACGATTAGCAATACAAGTAATCAATTAATAATAAATCAGATAATTCCCTATTCAAGTTTTCCGCCGGGCTACCAACAGAATGCTGGTAATTCGCTACAAATAGACATAACACTAGGGACTGGTACAGCGTCAGTAACGATAAGCCAAGTTCAATACATGTTTGCTGTATTACTAAATGGTGGGACTAACGGACTAACCGTACAAATTCCTATTTCTAAATCCATTATATTTATTAATGACGATCCATCTATTATTCAGCCATATTACGGGATTCCATTTGGACTTGGGGTGATGGTAGGGATCTATGACCCATTTGGAATTACAACTGGAGTTACAAGTATAAACTTAGAAAATGGTACAACAGTTCTAAACACGAATGGAGATGGGATATATGCTGGAAGGGCTTTTCCAGTTAGTATATCGGATGGAAACGCCAATGCCACTCTTACTATTTCTGTTTCAGCAAATAATAGCGTTCTGATAGGGTATTACAACATATCGATAATAGTAAGTGGATTTAATATTCAGAAAGGATATGCGCATCAACTTATGTTCTTTAGGGCGAATCAACTTCAATTTAACCCAACCATTGTATTTATGTTGAGCTATGGATCTTTGCCAGAGTCTGCCATATGGCAAGCGAATTTTACAATTTCTTCTGTGGCAGGTTTAATAAATCAAACTGGTAGTTGCTGTAGTCTCATTGCTGGTTATTATAATTGGCAATATTGGCAGTCGTACATGACACAAAGTTATATAGCTCAGGTAGGAAACGCAAAATTATACCAATTAACTAATACAACCCCCAAGTTTATTTTAGAATTACATCACATAGCAGAGGGATATAGTGAGCAATATCCTCAGTATGGGTTGGGAGAGACACGTGGTGGGGGAATTAATATAGGATATATGTTAGGAAGAATGGTTTATGTGGAGGTGGAATGATGGCTAGAAAGATAACTGTAAACGTCCCTGTTGATATGTGTTTCCAAGTGATGGGGGATTCTAACCCGCAGATACAAGGACAACATCAATACGCAAAACAGGAATATCAGTACTTTGACTTGGGTACATATAAGGCATACACAAACTTAACGGTATCAACGACGGGTGCATTAGCGTATTGGAAATGTTAGATGTTAGGGGGTGTAATAGTGATAGCATCAATCGTCTTAATCTTGTGTTGAAGAGGATTGTAGAACGATGAAACGCTTTACCTTATTATCTTCATAGGTGTCAAGATTTCGTTCTTCTTTGTGAGGCTGAGGAATGCCCGTCAAGAAGAGTACCAAAAAAAGTTAAAATGGTGTCCCACTAGTTTAAGTCATGAGCGGTCTTTCAAAACTTAAAGATGTGGCAAACATGATCAGTAGTGGGGATATACAAACCCTTAGGAATAACATGTCCTCCCTAGTTAACTTGATGAACGAGCTAGTGGCGTTGGAGAGGGAGAATAACAAACTGTTGAGTAAGATATTGGAGGAGCTGAAGAATGACAAGAAGGAAAAGTGAGGATGAGACTACTAAGAAGGAGTATGAGGAGACGCTTAACAAAGCCTTGGGGTTACAAGTTAGGTGGAGTAAACTCTCCCTACAGGAATTGGAGGAGATTAGTAACAAAGTTGCTACCCTTCTGATGGAGAAGGGTAATAGTGATGAGAATAACGTCGGTAACTTGATAGACTTGCTAGTACCGAAGGAGTACCAAGGACCGGCACTAAAGTTATTGAGGAAGGTTTTAAACAACATTAAATAGCTAGAGCGGCTCACTTAATACAAGGATTGTTATCGTCGTGTTACTTGTGTACTGGTAGTTTATTTGCACTCCTGATGGTAAGTCTATGCTGAATTCATACCACGAGTTTGCGTTCAATGGGTTTCCGCTGTTGAAGTAGTTTCGTACAGTTGTCGTGCCAACAGTTAACGCCAGGCTTAGCGTACCAGATACACCTGCGGCGGCAACTGTGAAGATACGGCTGGGTTGTGTAATCGACAAGTTGTTTGAGAAGATGTTTGTGTTCGCCGTTATGCTACCATTCACCACCTGTCCTAGTAGAGTTGCGTTAGGTTGTTCCACAGTGTTTACAGTGCCACCCGTAACGTTTACGGAGATGGGCTGTCCCTCAATTGTGGCTAAAACGGTGGGCGTATTCGACACGTTGACGGAGATTGGTTGACCATCAATTGTCGCTAACACAGTAGGGGTGTTTGCCACGTTGACGGAGATGGGCTGTCCTTCAATTGTGGCTAACACGGTGGGCGTATTTGACACCGTAACGGAGATGGGTTGTCCCTCAATTGTTGCAAGTACCGTTGGCGTATTCGACACGGTGACGGAGATTGGTTGCCCTTCAATCGTAGCCAGGACTCTTGGCGTGTTTGCCACGTTTACGGATGGGGTGTTTGCCACATTCACGGAGATGGGTTGTCCCTCAATCGTGGCAAGGACTCTTGGCGTGTTTGCCACCGTGACTGAAATCGGCTGTCCCTCAATCGTCGCCAA
>Ga0208549_100157_pt1 | contig 33168 bp, 14 predicted proteins | sample BED_host_MetaG_FD_187135 | JGI IMG/M metagenome (GOLD analysis project Ga0208549, IMG submission 187135) | Hot spring microbial mat communities from Yellowstone National Park, Wyoming, USA - BED_host_MetaG (SPAdes) (version 2) | ecosystem: Environmental > Aquatic > Thermal springs > Hot (42-90C)... | reverse complement strand
TTTCTTCCGAGATTCATATAGACCCAGGAAAAACTTTTCTGCTAATTCTTGCTAATGAAATCGTTAATTATGTTAAAGAAATAGCAAAGCAATATGAAGGCAAGGGCTTTGAGCTTGATACCATTGAAAATCTAGCTGGTTTATATAAACTAGTTATTCCTTCGTATGAATATTTAATAAAGTATGAAATAAGTAAGATAAAAGAAAAACTTAAGAATATAGATTATTTTAAAGATACACTTAAGGAACTATACAAAGAAGAATTAATGGAAGTTGAGAAAGCAGATAAAAGGATAATGATTGCACATGCTGGATTGCAAAAACAGTTCGTTTATGTTACTAAAGAGTATGGAAAGATATATCTTGCATACTACTATGGTAAAGTTTTGGAGCTGAAGGATGAAGATGTTAAGATTATAAAGGATATAATATTGGAAAAAAATTAAATGGACTTTTTTATGATTTAAACCTTCTGCATTTTTTAAATGCAAATTTACTATCGCACTATTATGAGTTTTAGACGTACCCTAGCAAGCCTGATAAAATACTTATCACCGCAAAAATTAGCTTTCAATCCTCTTCTGAGTTTAAGGGAACATCTTGAAGATGAGATTCAAGATATGGTGAATGACTTTCAATCCTCTTCTGAGTTTAAGGAGTGTTTCTACTAGTTTACTTTTTAATTACATACCTCTTTCAATCCTCTTCTGAGTTTAAGCCCCCTCGGCCGTCTGGGAAGCCTCAGGCCTACCTTCTTTCAATCCTCTTCTGAGTTTAAGTCAACAAGTGAACAAGTTGCAAACTTCGGAAACTTTCTTTCAATCCTCTTCTGAGTTTAAATGATTACAAGGTCTATTGGCTTTTTGCTTGGTAAACTCTTTCAATCCTCTTCTGAGTTTAAGAGAGTAAAAGTATGCCAAATTATCTCAGAGGAATAGAAAACTTTCAATCCTCTTCTGAGTTTAAGGGAGTAGGAAATTCTGACAGTGTAGTATTAGTGTATTATATCTTTCAATCCTCTTCTGAGTTTAAGTGTAGCAGCCAAAGCAAATGTGCCAGCTGCTATACCACCTTTCAATCCTCTTCTGAGTTTAAGGTTATGCTTAAAATAACTACATAACCCTATTTTAGGTCTTTCAATCCTCTTCTGAGTTTAAGTGTAGAATAAACTAATAATCAATCCTAAAAAATAAAACTTTCAATCCTCTTCTGAGTTTAAGTTTCTTTACGATGATGATGATGAAATGATGATGACTTTCAATCCTCTTCTGAGTTTAAGTTTATTGATACTATGAATTATATAAAACAAAGTGTCTTTCAATCCTCTTCTGAGTTTAAGTGTTCAAATTGAATGTTAGATTTAAACCAATATGGACTTTCAATCCTCTTCTGAGTTTAAGTTGTAGAGAGTGCAAAGAATGGCTTTCTCCAACAGTCTTTCAATCCTCTTCTGAGTTTAAGGTTATGTGGGAAGTAGATAATCATTTAGTTAATCTCTTTCAATCCTCTTCTGAGTTTAAGTTTTGAATAAAAGTATTATGTTTAATTTCAGCTGCATTCTTTCAATCCTCTTCTGAGTTTAAGTTAATAGTTTTGAACCAGATAATTCAATTCTAAAGTACTTTCAATCCTCTTCTGAGTTTAAGTTTCTGGAATTTTATTGTATGTTGCTTCTGGTCTTCTTTCAATCCTCTTCTGAGTTTAAGAGTTATTTGTTAGTTTATATCAACTAGAAATTGTATTCATCTTTCAATCCTCTTCTGAGTTTAAGAATAGGATTAGAAAATATTAATTTTGAAAAAAAGAACTTTCAATCCTCTTCTGAGTTTAAGAGAATATAAAATTTCTAGCAAATTAGTGATGAAGTCATTATCTTTCAATCCTCTTTTGAGTTTAAGATTATAAAGTAAGAGTAATTTACGAAGACCCATCAAACTTTCAATCCTCTTCTGAGTTTAAGAGAATAACATATCTTGCGTCTAGAGGATTATCAGAAGTCTTTCAATCCTCTTCTGAGTTTAAGGATATTGATGAGATTCATGGTAATTACATTACTCCCTTTCAATCCTCTTCTGAGTTTAAGAAGACTGAAGTCTACGTAACCGTTCGTTGAACCCACTTTCAATCCTCTTCTGAGTTTAAGATATTGAAAAAGAGATTTGTTCAAGATGTGGAAATGAGATCTTTCAATCCTCTTCTGAGTTTAAGCTTTTAAATACTTAAAAAGAGAACCACACAAAATAACCCTTTCAATCCTCTTCTGAGTTTAAGAAGAGAGTGTTGAAGAAGACTGGAAGTCTGTGGCCTTTCAATCCTCTTCTGAGTTTAAGAATTTCTCTTTTTACGGTCATAATAAAATAATAAAAAACTTTCAATCCTCTTCTGAGTTTAAGAGCGTTAGTAAATACAATCTTATCTCTCTCAAAAACATTCTTTCAATCCTCTTCTGAGTTTAAGCAGTAACTCTTACAGTTCTTGAAGCAATTTTATAAGCTTTCAATCCTCTTCTGAGTTTAAGAAGAACGTTCAGAAGGAGTGCTATCATACTTTGTTCCCTTTCAATCCTCTTCTGAGTTTAAGAGCAAAAAGCTCCAAGTGAGCAAGAGGTTCTTAAGCAACTTTCAATCCTCTTCTGAGTTTAAGAAAGAAGAAAAATTGAATGAACTTGAAGAATGGTACTTTCAATCCTCTTCTGAGTTTAAGGCAACCACAATGGAAAAAGAAAGATTGTATAATTTAATCACTTTCAATCCTCTTCTGAGTTTAAGGAACTTAAAATTAATTTTTTTCACTTTCGGTTATCTACTTTCAATCCTCTTCTGAGTTTAAGGACATAGAATCTACCGATGAGGTTCCAGAAGAGGAATTGCTTTCAATCCTCTTCTGAGTTTAAGAAATTTTCTGTCATCGTTGCGGTAAAGAAGTAAACAACTTTCAATCCTCTTCTGAGTTTAAGAATTAATGTAATAGTTTTAGCTTTTGACAATATAATCTTTCAATCCTCTTCTGAGTTTAAGCTTAAAATGAGTAATAAAAAATATTTGCTTTGCATTCTTCTTTCAATCCTCTTCTGAGTTTAAGCCACCAATCGCAGGATATATAGCATCGCGAATATTCTTTCAATCCTCTTCTGAGTTTAAGTGGACATCGATAATGCGATAAAATATTAAGTTATACCAGCTTTCAATCCTCTTCTGAGTTTAAGTGAATTACAACATGATAACCACGCTGAGTTTTAATAACTTTCAATCCTCTTCTGAGTTTAAGTCTAAGCGTGGAAATTTTAAGTTTAAACATAAATTACTTTCAATCCTCTTCTGAGTTTAAGAAATTTTCTGTCATCGTTGCGGTAAAGAAGTAAACAACTTTCAATCCTCTTCTGAGTTTAAGAATTAATGTAATAGTTTTAGCTTTTGACAATATAATCTTTCAATCCTCTTCTGAGTTTAAGCTTAAAATGAGTAATAAAAAATATTTGCTTTGCATTCTTCTTTCAATCCTCTTCTGAGTTTAAGCCACCAATCGCAGGATATATAGCATCGCGAATATTCTTTCAATCCTCTTCTGAGTTTAAGTGGACATCGATAATGCGATAAAATATTAAGTTATACCAGCTTTCAATCCTCTTCTGAGTTTAAGTGAATTACAACATGATAACCACGCTGAGTTTTAATAACTTTCAATCCTCTTCTGAGTTTAAGTCTAAGCGTGGAAATTTTAAGTTTAAACATAAATTACTTTCAATCCTCTTCTGAGTTTAAGAGAGATGATAATGTGAATAGAGCAATGCAAGATTACTTCTTTCAATCCTCTTCTGAGTTTAAGAAGCATTGTTATGTCTAAAATGGATGATAATTGAGCATATCTTTCAATCCTCTTCTGAGTTTAAGTGAAGGACGAGGCTTTCATTTCTTGTAAATTTTTATTACCTTTCAATCCTCTTCTGAGTTTAAGACGCCACAGGAACGACATTCAAGAAATCGGTATCGTTCACTTTCAATCCTCTTCTGAGTTTAAGCAGCAAATTTTGATGAATTACTAGTTAAATACTTTATCTTTCAATCCTCTTCTGAGTTTAAGTTTCCAAATGATAGCTATTTTGAAAGACTATTCGAACTTTCAATCCTCTTCTGAGTTTAAGGATAAATGGAATTACCTTTCCATCATAGGATTAAAGCTTTCAATCCTCTTCTGAGTTTAAGTTAAGTGACTTATGTTAGCTGCTGCTGTTCCTGTATTTTCTTTCAATCCTCTTCTGAGTTTAAGCTACTACTTGGGCTACAATCCTGTGATTTATAAAATCTTTCAATCCTCTTCTGAGTTTAAGAAGAACGATACCAAAGAGTGAAGTAGATAGCTTATTGGCTCTTTCAATCCTCTTCTGAGTTTAAGAGTGAAAAATGAGTGAAAAAAATTCTGAGGAATATGATTCTTTCAATCCTCTTCTGAGTTTAAGCCGCAATCATCACTTGATACCTGTGTGCATTTACACTTTCAATCCTCTTCTGAGTTTAAGTTAAAAAAAATATAAATTACCTAAGCTTCCAGCTCACTTTCAATCCTCTTCTGAGTTTAAGGGTATCCAGATTGTTTGTTTAATCTTGCCCTGGGCTTTTCTTTCAATCCTCTTCTGAGTTTAAGAGTTTTATACCATTTAATTGGAAAATACTTATTACAAACTTTCAATCCTCTTCTGAGTTTAAGTAAAATTGTTTATTTCTTTAAAACTTACGAACTTCACTTTCAATCCTCTTCTGAGTTTAAGCTAGTAGTATAAACGGGGATGAAGTAGAAGATGGTACTTTCAATCCTCTTCTGAGTTTAAGAATTAAAAATCCTGATTGTGCTGAAGAGATCGGGGCTTTCAATCCTCTTCTGAGTTTAAGTGGCTACTGCGTAAATTTACTGTTAGTCATACACGCATACTTTCAATCCTCTTCTGAGTTTAAGTTAAGCAGTAGCAGGCATAGCTGGTTATGAACTTTATAAAGCTTTCAATCCTCTTCTGAGTTTAAGGTACTGAACTCCCATCTATCGTAACGAATCTTAAAGCTTTCAATCCTCTTCTGAGTTTAAGAAGAACATGGTAGTAGAGTAATTGAGGAAGTAAAAATCTTTCAATCCTCTTCTGAGTTTAAGTAACAAAATAGGGCCTACAACCGGGGCAATCTAAAAACCTTTCAATCCTCTTCTGAGTTTAAGATGGTTAACAGATAAAATATTTGAGAGTTCTTCTCCCTTTCAATCCTCTTCTGAGTTTAAGTAGTTACAAGTCTACCTTTCATCTTTTCTAATTCTTCTTTCAATCCTCTTCTGAGTTTAAGCAGCTACTAGCTTAGCTAGTGCAGTTCGCGATTTACCACTTTCAATCCTCTTCTGAGTTTAAGGTGAAATACAAGGTAATATTTATTCACCTTCAGCAAACTTTCAATCCTCTTCTGAGTTTAAGCATTTTTTGAAATGCTTAGCGTAATTTTCAAGAATCTTTCAATCCTCTTCTGAGTTTAAGATAAAACCTTACCGCACGATGAGTTTCTGTATAATCCCTTTCAATCCTCTTCTGAGTTTAAGTGAGTTATAGTTTAGAAACAACAACAGCTACGTATTACTTTCAATCCTCTTCTGAGTTTAAGGGCCTATTACTTTTAAATATTTTTTTATGTATTCTCTTTCAATCCTCTTCTGAGTTTAAGGGTTATGATTTTCTTAAGCAATACGTCACAGAGTCTATCTTTCAATCCTCTTCTGAGTTTAAGTAGGCAATTCAAAACCGAGATCCTAAATAACTACGGTATCTTTCAATCCTCTTCTGAGTTTAAGGAATATCTAAATGAAATAAGTAAAATAAGTAATTACTTTCAATCCTCTTCTGAGTTTAAGACGAACTTCGCTTACAGAATATTCATCGCCTACTCTTTCAATCCTCTTCTGAGTTTAAGACGTAATTATGGGAAGTATATTGAAGATGAACAAATCTTTCAATCCTCTTCTGAGTTTAAGCGTTTAGGTCCTAGTTTAATCGATGACCGCTTTCTAAACTTTCAATCCTCTTCTGAGTTTAAGATCTGTGAAAACGAATACTTTACTTTCGTTTTTATCTTTCAATCCTCTTCTGAGTTTAAGAGGACATCTAATAAGTACATGTGTACCAGGAGAACTTTCAATCCTCTTCTGAGTTTAAGTTTTTATCGTTTTTCTGGTCCGTTTATTTTATATACCTTTCAATCCTCTTCTGAGTTTAAGTCACAATCTCAACAACACGACTTGATTTTAATAATCTTTCAATCCTCTTCTGAGTTTAAGAGCTTTTCTTTATTACATCCTCGACCGGTGTAACCTGCCTTTCAATCCTCTTCTGAGTTTAAGAGTCACTTTCTAACCACTGTATATTGGAATTAAAGATACTTTCAATCCTCTTCTGAGTTTAAGAGCAACTCACTAGCAAAACCAAGCGTTAAACCAAATATACTTCTTTCAATCCTCTTCTGAGTTTAAGTTAATGTTTTATTAACAATCCGTTCGAAATTCTTTCTTTCAATCCTCTTCTGAGTTTAAGATGTTGATTATAGCAGATGAACTTGAAGTAAAATTGAACTTTCAATCCTCTTCTGAGTTTAAGAGAAACCATTTTTCTTCTACCTTTTTATCATTTTTACAGTACTTTCAATCCTCTTCTGAGTTTAAGAAACGTTTATAAACCTGAAGAGTTAAAAGTTGAAGGCTTTCAATCCTCTTCTGAGTTTAAGACTGAAGATTTCTTCCATTATCCGCATCATCAAACTCTTTCAATCCTCTTCTGAGTTTAAGAGTAAATTATCAAAAGCTATTACTATTACTCCTATCTTTCAATCCTCTTCTGAGTTTAAGATTTTGCTGTAGTATATTAACCTGGTTTTGCAGGCTTCTTTCAATCCTCTTCTGAGTTTAAGTAGTGAATGTTAAAGGAAAATTGGTTTGTTGCAAATGCTTTCAATCCTCTTCTGAGTTTAAGACCTCAACAACAATACTTAGCATTTCTTTAGGAACAAACTTTCAATCCTCTTCTGAGTTTAAGAGTTAATGTAGGTGCACCGTGACCAAAGCCTATAAGCTTTCAATCCTCTTCTGAGTTTAAGACTAATTACATTCGTATAAGAGTTTATGGATATGTAACACTTTCAATCCTCTTCTGAGTTTAAGCAAATCCTTCAAGACCTGTAATAAAAGTAGCAGTACTTTCAATCCTCTTCTGAGTTTAAGTTTTGGTTTGGTTTTGGGGTTTTCTTCAGCTTTAAATGGCTTTCAATCCTCTTCTGAGTTTAAGAAGAATCGACTTTGGAAAAGATATTTTGATTGAGTTTATTCTTTCAATCCTCTTCTGAGTTTAAGAGGCCAGAGCTGAAGCTGAACGTAGATTTCCTAGGAACTTTCAATCCTCTTCTGAGTTTAAGAGTAGGAAAAAAAGGTTTAGAAGTCGAATGGGATTATGGTAGCTTTCAATCCTCTTCTGAGTTTAAGTAGCAACAGAGGCAATATTTCAACAATAATTTATAAACCCTTTCAATCCTCTTCTGAGTTTAAGAGCACGTGGTAGTTAAATTAAATGGGAAGTAATAAACGCTTTCAATCCTCTTCTGAGTTTAAGCACCAGAATTTATAAATACATCTAGTGATTCTGTATCTTTCAATCCTCTTCTGAGTTTAAGGATATATTCGTAGAGCTAGACCCACAGTTAGAAGAAGATCTTTCAATCCTCTTCTGAGTTTAAGAAAGAAACTTTAAAAGAAATGAAGAAATACTTTAATCTTTCAATCCTCTTCTGAGTTTAAGCAATCGCTGGATAATAAAAATACCATCGTATCAACTTTCAATCCTCTTCTGAGTTTAAGTTAGATTGATATTGGATCCTGATGATTCATTGAAAGCCTTTCAATCCTCTTCTGAGTTTAAGTGAATTTCCAATATTACCTATTGAGAATGATTTTCCAGTCTTTCAATCCTCTTCTGAGTTTAAGACCTCAAGCGGCGGGGTAGGGATTCAGATAACCAAAAACGCTTTCAATCCTCTTCTGAGTTTAAGTTTAAAGGAAATATTAGAGATGCTATTGATTATATCTTTCAATCCTCTTCTGAGTTTAAGATAATTATAACGGATATTCTTCTAAGATTAAAAATTATCTTTCAATCCTCTTCTGAGTTTAAGAGGATTATTATTTAGTAAAATTATCAATGTTCAGCAAATTCTTTCAATCCTCTTCTGAGTTTAAGTTCATCATCATCATCCAATAAAAATGTATATAATGTATACTTTCAATCCTCTTCTGAGTTTAAGAGTAACATTTGCAGCTGAAGAAGCCGCTATATTAATTAACCTTTCAATCCTCTTCTGAGTTTAAGAATAATAGATGCTATCCATTCAACAAGTATTTTAAAAATCTTTCAATCCTCTTCTGAGTTTAAGAAGAAATCTTCCACCTGTGCAAGGTGGTTTACCTTTGGCACTTTCAATCCTCTTCTGAGTTTAAGAGTTGTTTTTTATACTAAGTATTAAATCTTTTACACTACTTTCAATCCTCTTCTGAGTTTAAGACAAAAACGCTATGTGCTGCTGTATCGTTGTTCTTAACTTTCAATCCTCTTCTGAGTTTAAGTTTTTTTTATTTTTAAAATATGCGTGTTGTAGTTACCTTTCAATCCTCTTCTGAGTTTAAGGTTGTAGCTAAAGCAAATGAACCTAAACCCACACCTGCTTTCAATCCTCTTCTGAGTTTAAGACGCATGTAGCTTAAAACCGTATTATACAGCTCATCACTTTCAATCCTCTTCTGAGTTTAAGGCACATTGCTTTGCGTATATCCACAAGCTAAATATTACTTTCAATCCTCTTCTGAGTTTAAGGTTCCTATAATAAGTGGAGATGTAGTTCCAGAGAACTTTCAATCCTCTTCTGAGTTTAAGTTAAATTAAATGAAGAAGATGGGGATTTCTTCATAGCAACTTTCAATCCTCTTCTGAGTTTAAGCTAAACCAACAATTGGATTTGAATTTGCCGTTCTTACTTTCAATCCTCTTCTGAGTTTAAGTTAAATATTAGCTAATTTAATTTTTAATTATATGGTCTTTCAATCCTCTTCTGAGTTTAAGAGAACATAAAACAATTATGGAGGAAATTAACAATAATACTTTCAATCCTCTTCTGAGTTTAAGTTTTCCATTTCCGAATATATAATCAATCAATTCTTCACTTTCAATCCTCTTCTGAGTTTAAGAGTTAAGGATATACGTTAAAAAAGGTTTAGCCATGACGGACTTTCAATCCTCTTCTGAGTTTAAGTGGTTTATTTTTTTGATCCTAAAGGCAATACAACTTTCAATCCTCTTCTGAGTTTAAGGTTAATTAAGCAAGGAAAGAGTGAAGAAGAAGCAACTTTCAATCCTCTTCTGAGTTTAAGAAGCTATTGGAGTAGCAGTTGTCCCTACACTTAAATTACTTTCAATCCTCTTCTGAGTTTAAGAGAGTTTTCTTTCATCATCTTCAAATTCAATACCACTCTTTCAATCCTCTTCTGAGTTTAAGAGCATCCTTTATAGAATGATATATTGCAATACTTCCACTTTCAATCCTCTTCTGAGTTTAAGAGATGAAAAAGGTCAACATTGGCTATTATTAACAATACCCTTTCAATCCTCTTCTGAGTTTAAGTGGAATAGGCCCTGCAAGCTATACAGCTAACCCGAACCCTTTCAATCCTCTTCTGAGTTTAAGAAGTTAGGAACTCATTAAGGTGGGTTATTAGGCAAAGTATCTTTCAATCCTCTTCTGAGTTTAAGGAAAAATTATCTCATGAAAAAGAAGAAAAACTTAACTTTCAATCCTCTTCTGAGTTTAAGATGCTCCAAGAAAATATATATATTATTTGTTTAGTTTCTTTCAATCCTCTTCTGAGTTTAAGAATCAATAGTAAGGATGTAGAGCTAAAAACTCAGATCTTTCAATCCTCTTCTGAGTTTAAGACTAGCGTATATAATATCCACATTGCTTTTTCTACTTCTTTCAATCCTCTTCTGAGTTTAAGATATCATCGAAGGCAAATAAACCTATTCCAAAGATAATCTTTCAATCCTCTTCTGAGTTTAAGTACGTGTTCTTGCAAATCTACAATGTCATTCTCTAATCTTTCAATCCTCTTCTGAGTTTAAGAAACAAAGGTCCCATATGTATATAAACGTATAATCACTTTCAATCCTCTTCTGAGTTTAAGAATACAGGCAATAATACTTGGAAAACCGTTACTACCGCCTTTCAATCCTCTTCTGAGTTTAAGATTAACAAGTGGTTCTCTGTTTTACGAAATAGAAATTGACTTTCAATCCTCTTCTGAGTTTAAGTTAAACAAAGCTAAGTTTTGCTGTAATATATTAACCCTTTCAATCCTCTTCTGAGTTTAAGGAATGAAGTAGAGAAATTAACGAAGCAAGGAAAAACCTTTCAATCCTCTTCTGAGTTTAAGAAACATATTTTTCTAGGAGATTTACAACATGATTTCTTTCAATCCTCTTCTGAGTTTAAGTAAATACTTAGGAACGACGGGAAAAGGTTTGATAATGCTTTCAATCCTCTTCTGAGTTTAAGGGAACTCTACTTATTTGTTGTGTTGAAGTTGTTGAACTTCTTTCAATCCTCTTCTGAGTTTAAGTTGAAAAATTCATTGAAGCAAGCGAGAAATGTAAAATACTTTCAATCCTCTTCTGAGTTTAAGCTAAAGATTCTCAAAGAACCTTGAGAAGTTGGTGACTTTCAATCCTCTTCTGAGTTTAAGAATGATTACATCTCCACTTGCTCCAACATTACCGCCTTTCAATCCTCTTCTGAGTTTAAGAAAAATTTGAGTATACATGTGATTTTGGAGCTAGTATCTTTCAATCCTCTTCTGAGTTTAAGTTAACTTATTAAAAAATTTAATACCAAAAAAAGATATCTTTCAATCCTCTTCTGAGTTTAAGTCTAAGTTACTAAGATAATCATTTACAATATCCGTACTTTCAATCCTCTTCTGAGTTTAAGTAAGTATAAAGAAATTGGCGAATTAGCGGGATTAATACTTTCAATCCTCTTCTGAGTTTAAGTAGAAAATCTCAAGAAAAAATTAAGGAAAAAAGCTTTCAATCCTCTTCTGAGTTTAAGAGAGGGGAGCAATAACAAAAATGAGGCTTGCGCTCCTAAGCTTTCAATCCTCTTCTGAGTTTAAGAAGGTGAATGCACTTGGTTCCCCCCTTTATTGTATCTTTCAATCCTCTTCTGAGTTTAAGCTAGTTCAACCATATACTTAACTTTACATATAATTGTCTTTCAATCCTCTTCTGAGTTTAAGATTTCGTAATATTAGTAGCATGAGCATCACACCACCCTTTCAATCCTCTTCTGAGTTTAAGAGAGGGTATTACAAAAAAACTTGGTTTTAAATCGCTCTTTCAATCCTCTTCTGAGTTTAAGGAACGAGGTCTCGTTAGATACTTCATTGCTTGCCAAAATCTTTCAATCCTCTTCTGAGTTTAAGTGCGTCAAATTTCAGACGTTGTGGAATTAAAAATTCACTTTCAATCCTCTTCTGAGTTTAAGATGCCTAGAAGAAGAAGGTATTTTTTGAGAAGGCATAAACTTTCAATCCTCTTCTGAGTTTAAGTAATTTATAAAATAGTATCAGAGCGTGAATGAAATTACTTTCAATCCTCTTCTGAGTTTAAGTTTTTCTTCTGCCATAGTTAGTTTTTAGCAACTCATAACTTTCAATCCTCTTCTGAGTTTAAGTTTTCGGTGACCCCTGCGGGCCTTCGAGAAATTCTCTTTCAATCCTCTTCTGAGTTTAAGAATTGGATTAGTTGATGGTAGTTGTAATGTAACAGTCTTTCAATCCTCTTCTGAGTTTAAGCTTAAACCTTGACCTGTGCTATATACTGTGTTCGCCTTTCAATCCTCTTCTGAGTTTAAGTTTCATTTTGAAAAATGAACATTAACGAGCTTTTAGCTTTCAATCCTCTTCTGAGTTTAAGAGCTTAGCTAATTTTTGTGTAAGCTCAGCAAGATGCTTTCTTTCAATCCTCTTCTGAGTTTAAGTTTGCTCAGCTAAATAGCGTAATTCTTCTTGCATACTTTCAATCCTCTTCTGAGTTTAAGAGAACTCGAGAGTGTTTTGTCTGTAGTAAACCATGAGCTTTCAATCCTCTTCTGAGTTTAAGAAGGTCCACAACCTGAAGGCACTTGTTTAGCTTTATAAATTCTTTCAATCCTCTTCTGAGTTTAAGATATGCTATTTCCATGATGCTAGAATTGTTGCTTTAGCTCACTTTCAATCCTCTTCTGAGTTTAAGATAAAACACTAATTTGTTTAGATGAAGCATATATTGAACTCTTTCAATCCTCTTCTGAGTTTAAGAGACGCATAGGATAAATGAAAAATATACAGAATTACCGCACTTTCAATCCTCTTCTGAGTTTAAGCCATGAATTCATCTGTTTCCTCCCTCATCTTTTCAATCACCTTTCAATCCTCTTCTGAGTTTAAGTTTTTCATTATCTCTTCGTCAGTACACTTTTTTCCTCTTTCAATCCTCTTCTGAGTTTAAGTAGTACAATCGATAAACAATGCTATAAAGGATAAACACTTTCAATCCTCTTCTGAGTTTAAGGCTCAGTATGTTTAGCCTTTGTAAATACATAACGGTCTTTCAATCCTCTTCTGAGTTTAAGTATTTTTTGCAAGAAGAAGAAGAAGTGTGCTTTCAATCCTCTTCTGAGTTTAAGAAGTGTCCAAAATGTGGGTATGCGTGGACTTTCAAACCTCTTTCAATCCTCTTCTGAGTTTAAGCTAATATTGCTATAACCGGTGTAAATACGTTAAATAAACTTTCAATCCTCTTCTGAGTTTAAGAATAGCTGAAAAATTATTTGGGCAGATAAATACACTCAACTTTCAATCCTCTTCTGAGTTTAAGGTAACAGAAGGAGTATAATTACCTGCTTTTTGGTATACACTTTCAATCCTCTTCTGAGTTTAAGAAACAAGAACTCGTCGTGCTTAATGGTTTTATTTATCCATCTTTCAATCCTCTTCTGAGTTTAAGATGGAAAAAGTTAAGAAAATATTGGGTGATAAAGCACTTTCAATCCTCTTCTGAGTTTAAGCAGCCCCAGCACATATAATTGACATTAGCCAATTAACTCCTCTTTCAATCCTCTTCTGAGTTTAAGAGGTCTTATTATGCAACTGTTATATTCAATTGCAAGAGGCCTTTCAATCCTCTTCTGAGTTTAAGTATTGGAATTCGTATATCATACCACTCTTTTCCTAGCACTTTCAATCCTCTTCTGAGTTTAAGAATTGAGATTGAAGAAAAGCCTGAAAAAGGAATAGGCTTTCAATCCTCTTCTGAGTTTAAGGCGTATTTTACATTTTTAAGAAGAGGAAGAAGAAAACACTTTCAATCCTCTTCTGAGTTTAAGAACGCATAATTAAAAAATAAAAAAAAGCTTATTTACTTTCAATCCTCTTCTGAGTTTAAGTGATTGCCAAACTCCTTGTGTAATGTTTACCGGTCTTCTTTCAATCCTCTTCTGAGTTTAAGTTAATCTTTCTAGAGAAGTAAGCAAATTAAAAGAAAACTTTCAATCCTCTTCTGAGTTTAAGTATTAAGGTATAATTAACTTAAGCGTTTTTCACGCTCAACTTTCAATCCTCTTCTGAGTTTAAGAACAGGCAATAAATCTCATTGTTCAAAATGCGGTAACTTTCAATCCTCTTCTGAGTTTAAGAGGATCCAAGTTTTGATGAGCATCACTATGATGACTTCTTTCAATCCTCTTCTGAGTTTAAGAAGTGAAAATCCTATCGATGATCTGATGAATAATATCTTTCAATCCTCTTCTGAGTTTAAGGAAATACCAGAATTCTTTGATATCCTCACAACTGTAAACTTTCAATCCTCTTCTGAGTTTAAGATGATTTGTTAAGGAAAGTAGAAATTGCACTTAGCACTTTCAATCCTCTTCTGAGTTTAAGTCAGATAAGGAATTACAAGAGTTATTAGCAATACTCTTTCAATCCTCTTCTGAGTTTAAGAATCCAAGAACCAAACCAAAAATACTTAGTATAATTGCTTTCAATCCTCTTCTGAGTTTAAGCTTTGAGAGATGACCAAACTCCTTGCGTAATATTAACCCTTTCAATCCTCTTCTGAGTTTAAGCTGAGCTTATTTCTGCAATATCTACAGCTCCAATAAGTCCTTTCAATCCTCTTCTGAGTTTAAGGGATCAGGATCTAAAATAACAGTGCTCATATGAATATCTTTCAATCCTCTTCTGAGTTTAAGCAGCAGGAGGAAGCACAGGAACCGTACCAATAACAATAACACTTTCAATCCTCTTCTGAGTTTAAGAAGATCAACAATTATTGGCTGTTGTAAGTTTATGTCATGCTTTCAATCCTCTTCTGAGTTTAAGAAATTAACTTATACTTTACTACGCTATTTTTGCATACTTTCAATCCTCTTCTGAGTTTAAGACAAGCAACGAATCAAATAACAATAAGCGGTAAGTACTTTCAATCCTCTTCTGAGTTTAAGAAGAATTTGTTAATAAGATACATGACAAAGCTAAATTAGCTTTCAATCCTCTTCTGAGTTTAAGTTGATACATATGCATTATTAAATCAACAAACAGCTAACTTTCAATCCTCTTCTGAGTTTAAGTTCTTTTATAGTGAAGTAAGGATTTAATAAATTACGTACTTTCAATCCTCTTCTGAGTTTAAGTTCTTAACCCTTAAGCTTGAAATTAAAAAGCTTAACTTTCAATCCTCTTCTGAGTTTAAGTTTTTTATGGCAGGAGAAAAACCTGTCGGGCCATTCTTTCAATCCTCTTCTGAGTTTAAGAGGTGGTAACATCCCAGGCAAGTATGTCTCCTTTACTTTCAATCCTCTTCTGAGTTTAAGTTAACTTGCAATAGACTTAAAATTGCGTTTAAGCTTCTTTCAATCCTCTTCTGAGTTTAAGAAGTTGTAAAATACCGCTATATATTGCATGATTATTATTTCTTTCAATCCTCTTCTGAGTTTAAGTGCGTAAGCGGTTACGTGCGAGGCAATAGCAATAAACTTTCAATCCTCTTCTGAGTTTAAGGTTCCTTAAGTATGCTGCTTCAGTATTGCAAAACGACTTTCAATCCTCTTCTGAGTTTAAGCATTATTCTATTTGTTTTATTACCTATGGTTACATTCTTTCAATCCTCTTCTGAGTTTAAGATTTAGAACAATTTATAAACAAATTAAAAGAAGAAAGTACTTTCAATCCTCTTCTGAGTTTAAGGTCACACTTTAGTGTTGTTAAATGTTTAATAAAGAACTTTCAATCCTCTTCTGAGTTTAAGGATGATAATGTGAATAGAGCAATGCAAGATTACTTCTTTCAATCCTCTTCTGAGTTTAAGCTGAGCATTTATTAAGAGGTTTTCATGATGTAATAAATGCTTTCAATCCTCTTCTGAGTTTAAGGAGCTTAAATTGGGCCAATCAATATTCTTTTCCACAAATCTTTCAATCCTCTTCTGAGTTTAAGAACCTTCAAGCCCAACATCTTCACAATTGCAAATAAGTCTTTCAATCCTCTTCTGAGTTTAAGTGCTGCAAAAAAGAGACTTATTATTAGGCCTAGGAAAACTTTCAATCCTCTTCTGAGTTTAAGCCCTGGTAATTCGTGCAGTAGCTCATGGGAATGTTCTTTCAATCCTCTTCTGAGTTTAAGGTTATTTGATTCATTGCTAATAATTGCGCTACAGTATCTTTCAATCCTCTTCTGAGTTTAAGTTTTCTGTTAAAGCATGTGTAAGCATTGTATTCCTATCTTTCAATCCTCTTCTGAGTTTAAGAGTGCCTCCTTGAAAGTTAGGCAATGGTTGATTTGCTCTTTCAATCCTCTTCTGAGTTTAAGTTGATTTCAATAACGTTGATGATAAAAAACTTTATGAACTTTCAATCCTCTTCTGAGTTTAAGCCCAATGGACAATAATAATACAGGAAAAAGGTTTTCTTTCAATCCTCTTCTGAGTTTAAGAGACCTGAAGAAATTGAGAAGAAAGTTTCTCAAATTACCTTTCAATCCTCTTCTGAGTTTAAGGTATGGTAAAAGAGCATTTACTAGAAAGGGGACTATTAACTTTCAATCCTCTTCTGAGTTTAAGATAATAAATTAGATGTAATTACATCCGTACCCGAAGTCTTTCAATCCTCTTCTGAGTTTAAGCTACTGTGGCAGTTGTATTGCCAGTTTGAACTACAGTCTTTCAATCCTCTTCTGAGTTTAAGACAAAAACTAGAATGATTGATGCTGGTCAAAAATCCGACTTTCAATCCTCTTCTGAGTTTAAGTGGAACAGGAACAATAACAATTGTTCCTAAACAACAAACCTTTCAATCCTCTTCTGAGTTTAAGCTTGCACTTAAGAGAGGATTGATACAAAGTAAGAAACTTTCAATCCTCTTCTGAGTTTAAGAGAGCGAATTCTGGAACAATTGTTGGTTCGTTTTTGAAACTTTCAATCCTCTTCTGAGTTTAAGGGTAAATTATATATTAGCACAACAGAAGTTGAATTCGACTTTCAATCCTCTTCTGAGTTTAAGGTTAATGAACAGGAGCTATTTAATTTCTTAAATGAACTACTTTCAATCCTCTTCTGAGTTTAAGGTCTGGATTCCTATACAATATTTCGTAAAATTACTCTTTCAATCCTCTTCTGAGTTTAAGTGGTTTAACTTCAACTACTGCAGTAAATATATTAACCTTTCAATCCTCTTCTGAGTTTAAGAATGATATGTTCAATAACGCTTTGTAGCTATTGCAAAAACTTTCAATCCTCTTCTGAGTTTAAGGAAAAGCTTAGGAGAGATTCACGCTACAAAAAATTCTTTCAATCCTCTTCTGAGTTTAAGAATTAATTTGCAAAATGGAACAGGAACGATTATTATCTTTCAATCCTCTTCTGAGTTTAAGACACAATAAGAGCAGAAGATGGGAATGATAAAGCCTTTCAATCCTCTTCTGAGTTTAAGTCAAAATCCTTACGGAGTATATATATTTACGATTCTTTCAATCCTCTTCTGAGTTTAAGCTACTAAAGTGTTTATATCTACTAAAGAGCTTATATCTTTCAATCCTCTTCTGAGTTTAAGAAAAATTGTTCAAGCTCCGCTTTTTGATCAATTTCTTTCAATCCTCTTCTGAGTTTAAGCTTTCTCCTGAAACATAAATATACGGTTCAAGCTCTCTTTCAATCCTCTTCTGAGTTTAAGTAGAAGTAGAAAAAGACATTAGTAAGCTTTTTGTTCACTTTCAATCCTCTTCTGAGTTTAAGAAATACGCTTTAAGCTTGTTGCAACGAATCCTATTTCACTTTCAATCCTCTTCTGAGTTTAAGGGCAAAAGACCCTAATGCCATAAAAGTTGTAAAATACTTTCAATCCTCTTCTGAGTTTAAGAAAATCAAGTTTCGCTATTTTATTATGGCAATGTATCAATCTTTCAATCCTCTTCTGAGTTTAAGGAAGATATTATTTTATTATGGAATTTAAAGAATTAATCTTTCAATCCTCTTCTGAGTTTAAGGAGCGTGCTAAAGAAGAGCTTCAATCTAAAAATCCTAACTTTCAATCCTCTTCTGAGTTTAAGAAAACGCTTAAGTTAATTATACCTTTTAGATAAAAAATTCTTTCAATCCTCTTCTGAGTTTAAGCAATTTGAACACTTAGCATTATTTGCTTTTTCTAAACTTTCAATCCTCTTCTGAGTTTAAGTAAGTATTGCAAGTTGCTTATAACGAGTCGGAGAGCATCTTTCAATCCTCTTCTGAGTTTAAGTAGTAAACAAAGCAATCGCAAAATACCTGGTCAAACAAGCTTTCAATCCTCTTCTGAGTTTAAGATAAACATAAAGAGATAGGAGAACTTGCAGGCTTGCTACTTTCAATCCTCTTCTGAGTTTAAGTAGAAGGAGCCTGTGATGTTTGAGCGCCAATATTTACCTTTCAATCCTCTTCTGAGTTTAAGTACCTAACAATTTGAATAAACCTAAGCCTACTATTCCCTTTCAATCCTCTTCTGAGTTTAAGTATACGGTAAAACTATGCTCATATGCGTAAAATACATCTTTCAATCCTCTTCTGAGTTTAAGCCAAGCTCGATAAAGCTCATCAACCATACATATAATATACTTTCAATCCTCTTCTGAGTTTAAGATTCCACCGATTGCAGGGTATATCGCTAGTAGAATTTTCTTTCAATCCTCTTCTGAGTTTAAGTTGTTTTAAATATTGTGGATAAGGAGCCATTCTACAGCTTTCAATCCTCTTCTGAGTTTAAGAGAACAAGTAAGAGCTGGAATAGAATTTGTGAAAAAATCTTTCAATCCTCTTCTGAGTTTAAGGTGCCTGGAGAAGCATGTCGACACAAAGCAATACGCCTTTCAATCCTCTTCTGAGTTTAAGTTGCTACGACGAACATAGTTTTAGAATGCTCAACTACTTTCAATCCTCTTCTGAGTTTAAGTAAGACAGGTTTAGGAGGTGTATCTGCAACTAACTTAAACACTTTCAATCCTCTTCTGAGTTTAAGCAGACAAACTTTACCAGGGTGATCAAGCGGGTGCTTACTTTCAATCCTCTTCTGAGTTTAAGAACCTTAGAATATTTTGATAGAGATGATAATGTGAATCTTTCAATCCTCTTCTGAGTTTAAGTTAAATCAAACTCTTGAAGAATACTTTAAACTTGTAACTTTCAATCCTCTTCTGAGTTTAAGAAGGAATAGAAATCCTTTATGTAAATACTGATACACACTTTCAATCCTCTTCTGAGTTTAAGAACCGTGGAAATTTATCATGGACGTTTTATAGTATCTTCTTTCAATCCTCTTCTGAGTTTAAGGAAAACGGCATTCATGCAATAAAGGATAATAGGTACTTTCAATCCTCTTCTGAGTTTAAGAGCAAGGAGGAATTTGAAAAGCAGTTCGGAAAGATCTTTCAATCCTCTTCTGAGTTTAAGGGATTATCAGGTCTGCTTGTCCATAGAATACACCACTTTCAATCCTCTTCTGAGTTTAAGGTATGTCCTGAACTTCAGGGTTGAAAAGAAACTCGTCACTTTCAATCCTCTTCTGAGTTTAAGAGGATCGGGGCACAATATAATGTTGTTTTAGCGACAAACTTTCAATCCTCTTCTGAGTTTAAGTAGAAATAAGATGGTATGCTTTTGAAGAGAATAATTTCTTTCAATCCTCTTCTGAGTTTAAGCTAGCCTTCTTACTTCTTGATTCCCTACGTAAAAAACTTTCAATCCTCTTCTGAGTTTAAGTGATGGTGACCTAATAGAATATTATTTATGCTTTAACGATCTTTCAATCCTCTTCTGAGTTTAAGCTGAAATTATGTTTAAATTCACCAAATTTTGGTAGTAAGCCTTTCAATCCTCTTCTGAGTTTAAGGATTGTTGAAATCAATCCATACGTAAAGACAAATTACTTTCAATCCTCTTCTGAGTTTAAGCAAAGTAACACCAACAGCTACCACATGGTAGGTTGTTCTTTCAATCCTCTTCTGAGTTTAAGAGACGATTACTGGATAATAACGGTGCATACTGAAGCAATCTTTCAATCCTCTTCTGAGTTTAAGAGCACTTGCATTTGGTAATCCTGTAATTGCTGCTAAGTACTTTCAATCCTCTTCTGAGTTTAAGTATAATATAATTAAAAAATGTGTTTTTTAAAAAAAGTCTTTCAATCCTCTTCTGAGTTTAAGATTACAGGTATAAAGCAAGAAGAAAGAACATTTGCCTTTCAATCCTCTTCTGAGTTTAAGATAAGAAGGACTGCTAACGAATTAAACGTTAAGCTCTTTCAATCCTCTTCTGAGTTTAAGTCCAATCGAAGTTATTGCAGATACACCTGGCAAAAACTTTCAATCCTCTTCTGAGTTTAAGGCATTAATTGAATTGAATGTATAGCCTGAACCAATTGTCTTTCAATCCTCTTCTGAGTTTAAGCAATAATCACAGCCCATACAATTAAAGGAATTGGTGACTTTCAATCCTCTTCTGAGTTTAAGATTTAGTAATATTATTCAAGCTACTAAAGAAAATTTCTTTCAATCCTCTTCTGAGTTTAAGCTGAAGAAAATCAAAATAATAAGCCTATAGAGGAAGAAACTTTCAATCCTCTTCTGAGTTTAAGTAGGAATGTAGGAAGAGGAATAGGTGGTTATTATAATGTCTTTCAATCCTCTTCTGAGTTTAAGCATATTTATGATGCATTTGGAAATATAGTAGGGCTTAACTTTCAATCCTCTTCTGAGTTTAAGAAAAACCTAAACTATTTAACTAAAAAACCAAAAAACTTTCAATCCTCTTCTGAGTTTAAGTGCATTTCTTGAGCGTGATAATGTGTCTGAATTTCTAGACTTTCAATCCTCTTCTGAGTTTAAGTGCTTTGAACAATCCATCTTGCTCTGCTTGGCTCAATGTTCTTTCAATCCTCTTCTGAGTTTAAGTTTGAAACAGCTCTGAAACAGTTTCATCCTCTCTACTTTCAATCCTCTTCTGAGTTTAAGAATATTGATACAGGGATAGTAAGGAATATAATTAACTTTCAATCCTCTTCTGAGTTTAAGATTAAAACGTATACGATAAAGCTTTAACCTTTTATCTTTCAATCCTCTTCTGAGTTTAAGATACAACATTTCTCTTACATCCTTTGCTGTTAGAATCTTCTTTCAATCCTCTTCTGAGTTTAAGCTTTTGGATTTAATTTTACAACGTATTGGGTTATACTTTCAATCCTCTTCTGAGTTTAAGTTTCGGTTATCTCTTCAGGCATGCGAGAATTTCCCGAACTTTCAATCCTCTTCTGAGTTTAAGCTGAGAAGCGTTTATCTCCTTTTTTGCATAGTTCTCTCTTTCAATCCTCTTCTGAGTTTAAGTTTGTGAATTTTTAGTAATAGTAAACGTAGTTTTTACTCTTTCAATCCTCTTCTGAGTTTAAGCATTATTGATTATTAACACATGGAAACCCAAATGAACTTTCAATCCTCTTCTGAGTTTAAGGGTTATGAAATATTATATGAAGTATATCAAGGAGACATCTTTCAATCCTCTTCTGAGTTTAAGTCGTCGTTTTCACCTTTTACATATAAAATAGTCTTCTTTCAATCCTCTTCTGAGTTTAAGTTATGTGATTGATTATTAACATATGGAAAACGAAATAACTTTCAATCCTCTTCTGAGTTTAAGAAGATTTAAATATTATTTCGTTGATTAATAACATATCTTTCAATCCTCTTCTGAGTTTAAGTTATTTGAGGAGTTGTTAAAGAAAATCGAAAGATTCCTTTCAATCCTCTTCTGAGTTTAAGAACCAAAGTAAAATTGAGGATTTCAATACTACGGACTTTCAATCCTCTTCTGAGTTTAAGTGGCTAGTAGGGGTTATGAGTAATTGGAGTCATATTCCTTTCAATCCTCTTCTGAGTTTAAGGGAAGAAGCTCAAAACAATTAGCTTATGCTGAACAAATACTTTCAATCCTCTTCTGAGTTTAAGATAATTGATGAGTGAAGTAGCTTTTAAATCATTAATCTTTCAATCCTCTTCTGAGTTTAAGTTTTGGAAATCTCACAATCGTTATAGAGGATTATTCTTTCAATCCTCTTCTGAGTTTAAGTTTATTACATCGGATTTTATTACCCATTTATCTAGTCTTTCAATCCTCTTCTGAGTTTAAGGTGGTTTATAAGTAATTATAAAATAACTGATTTTCTCTTTCAATCCTCTTCTGAGTTTAAGCAATAAGCTTAACTGATGAAGAATTAAATACCTCACCCTTTCAATCCTCTTCTGAGTTTAAGTTACCGAATCTAATTTTTAATTACGTTTTTGCAAGCTTTCAATCCTCTTCTGAGTTTAAGATTTTTGCATAATCCCAGAAATTACTATCGATGCTTCTTTCAATCCTCTTCTGAGTTTAAGACGAAACCATACATCATTGCGTCCTTAGGTGTTAGCCTTTCAATCCTCTTCTGAGTTTAAGAGCAGGAGAGTTCGGAGACCCTGATGTTGTTCAACACTTTCAATCCTCTTCTGAGTTTAAGATGATGGTTTGCCATTTTTAGATTGTCCAGGGTGTCTTTCAATCCTCTTCTGAGTTTAAGAAGATTGCTTGATGTAGAACAACAAGTATTAAGACTTTCAATCCTCTTCTGAGTTTAAGGTGTCAATATCATGAGAATCGACTTCCCACATTATCTTTCAATCCTCTTCTGAGTTTAAGATTTTCTTCGATATCATACTGAATCCGAATTAAATCTTTCAATCCTCTTCTGAGTTTAAGAAGGTTTAGAATATTTAGAAGGTAGAGTTATAGACTTCTTTCAATCCTCTTCTGAGTTTAAGGAAATTCAGAGATAGATAGATAGATAGAAAGAAAGATCTTTCAATCCTCTTCTGAGTTTAAGAGTATCTTATGCCAAAAGAGGATTGTTAAATATGAGCATCTTTCAATCCTCTTCTGAGTTTAAGGTATCAAAATTGACTGGAACTATTAAAGTATTTAGAACTTTCAATCCTCTTCTGAGTTTAAGTGTAAGTGCGGCTGTAATTGTTATCCTTTATATTTTTTCTTTCAATCCTCTTCTGAGTTTAAGTAGCAAGACAGTATGATACATTCCTTAAATGGGCTCCTTTCAATCCTCTTCTGAGTTTAAGAGGAAGGATTTATAGTTATAAAAGTAGACAGACACTTTCAATCCTCTTCTGAGTTTAAGACTGGATCCTTGTTTTTACGAATATACTCTAAACACCTTTCAATCCTCTTCTGAGTTTAAGCGTGCTTCCTCCCGCTGTAAATGTTAACTTATATTCTTTCAATCCTCTTCTGAGTTTAAGCTTGCTTGAGCCAACATAAAAAGGTATTTGTATTTTTCCTTTCAATCCTCTTCTGAGTTTAAGATACATTGTCAAGCAAGTAGCTAAGGATGCGAAGTTGACTTTCAATCCTCTTCTGAGTTTAAGTTAAAGCAACCACTAGGTTTTCAAGACAGACTCAAATCTTTCAATCCTCTTCTGAGTTTAAGGATATTAGTATACCATGAAGTTAAACATACTTTTTACTTTCAATCCTCTTCTGAGTTTAAGACAAGACTTAAATATTTGCGCAAAAATTTAAGCTTTTGCTTCCGTGAAAATTTCCTGAAAGTCATTCAAAAAAATTTTATAATTTTTCATGTTGTATCATCAGTATGCTGACGAAATTAAAATCCAAACAGAATATTCCTGAAAATAGAAAAATTTATAAGAAATTTTTCATAATATTTGCATGTTTTTCTCACTTTCGGAAATATTACAGATCATCCAACGAATTAAGCAACTAAATGTAAATATAGAAGAAGAATTAAGAGGTTGGAACTGGAAAAATGCTCCTCTTTTGTCACCTTCTAATAAATTGATAAATGTATCAGATTTAGCTGGGATAGATTGTAAAACCCATCGTTTTGCTTATGTTAAATACATACTAAAAGTAAAGAGCAAAGAAACTAAAGATTTACTCGTTGGTTCTTTAACACATAAGTTATACTCTTTAGCTTACCAGACTTCAAAATCAATAATTTATTCTATGAACCCGAAAAATGGTCAAGATTTCTATGAAAAATTCATGGAAAAGAAATCTTTAGCTATAAAAGAAGCAGAGAAGCATGTATTATTAGGAGAGAATTCTAAGAAAATAGTAGATTTGCTATGGAACTACGCTGCTCATAGCTTTGCAAGCAACTTTGATAAAGCAAGCATACAGTCTAAATATCTGACTCATGATAGCATTGCAGGAATAATTTCTCCGGTAATTACAGAATTCCCCTTAGATGGCTCTATGCTTGGTTTTAATAAGGCTGTAAGGATAGATGGTTTTGTTCCACCCAATTTACTAATTGAAATTAAAACAGGCGAATTAAAAAGTACTGCAGAACTTGGTCTAGCAAGTTATTCAATAATTTTTGAAAGTATTTATAATTCTCCTATAGATGCAGGCCTCTTAATAAACGTTATATTTGATGAAGGTTTTGAAAATTTTAAAGTTTACGATAAAATTGTTATTATTTCAGATTTGTTAAGAGAAAAGTTCATTGAAGAAAGGGATGATGTAATAAAAATAATTTCAAATGAGATTGACCCTGGATTACCAGAAGAATGTGATTATAGGTGCCCATATCTGTATTTTTGTAAAAATGCCAAAGAAAGTATTGCTAATTGAAGATTATGGCACTTTCCTTTCTGTAAAAGGAGGAATATTTTTGGTAAAGAATGAAAAAGGCAAGGTGGAGGTTCCTGCCACTGAATTGGATTCTATAATTTTCGATGTAAAAGGTTCTTCACTTTCAGTAGCTTCGATTGCTTTAGCAACAGAATTTGGAATCGATATGGTTTTCTTCGATAAATCTAAGCCTATTGCAAGAATATTGCCATATAGTTATGGAACATTGATGAAAACTTGGTTTATGCAGCTTAAAGCCTATCATAAAAACAAGATAATGTATGCTAAGAAATTTACTTATGGAAAAATTTACAACCAAAGGCAAGTTTTAATGGAATATTCAAGAAGATTTCAGAGATTTGAAAAGGATATTGATTTAAGTGATAGCTGCGAATTACTTAAGCAAAGAATTGAAGAAATTGAGAAGGTTAAAGATTTAAAAGACTTGCTTTCAATTGAATCTCATGCTGCAAAAACTTATTGGGATGCAGTGTCTAAGCTTTTGCCAAAAGAAATAGGATTTAAGCATAGATATACAAGAAGCAATCCTCCTTTAGAAAAACAAGATGAAGACGCTTTTAACATTGCATTAAACATTGGCTACGCTGCCTTGAGAAAAGAAGTTTGGAGAGCTGTTTTCCTTGCAGGACTTAATCCCTACTTAGGATTCTATCATATTCCTCGAGGAACAAGACCTTCTCTTGTTCTAGATTTGATGGAAGAATTTAGGGCAATAAGTGTCGATAGACCATTAATTGGATTGGCTAGGAATGAAAATGAGAAAATACTAAAGCTTAAGAATGATGAAGAAGCAGTTAAAGAAATTTGGAGCTATGTGTTAAGTTACATGATAAACGCTAATCCTTCACATCCAACGCTAATTGTTTCTCAAGCAAGAAAGTTAGCTAGCTCAATCAAAGAGGGAATAGAATACAAGCCTTATTTAAGCAAGTGGTAACTGATAATGTCACGTTAGTTATTTATGATATAACAGATGATGATTTGAGGAATAAGGTCGCACATTTGTTAAAAAAGCAAGGTCTAAAGAGAATACAAAAGAGTGCATTTGCAGGTAAAATTACTTCAAGTCAAAGAAGTGAAGTAATAGCAGGATTAAAAAGATTGGTTAAGGATGAAAAGGTTAACATACAGATCTATGTTCTTACAGAAACAATATTTAGAAATCGAGAAGTCATCGGTGTTGAGATTAACTATGATGGTGAAACTGTTGTGATAACATGAGCGAAGAAGAATTTATAACATCTACACATGTAAAGCATTTTGCCTATTGTCCTAAAATAATTTACTTTGAAAATGTTCTTCATTTACAAGAGAGGCATACTGAATCGATGGAATATGGTAAAGAAGTTCATGAAGAATCCATTGTTTCAACTTTAGTGCCTATGTTTAAAGCAAAGAAATTGATTAGAGAAGCAATATTGGAAAGTAAAAGGTTGAAGTTAAAAGCAAAAATAGATTATATCATAGTTACTAAGTTCGATGAATACATACCTGTTGAGTTGAAATGGTCATCGCATGAGCTAAAAAGGATTAAATTTGACCATAAGATTCAGTTGGTTTCTATTTCTTTGTTGATTGACGAAAAATATAGCACAACAGTAAAAAGAGGTGTATTATATTACATTAACGAAAAGAAGGTTTACACTTTGCCAATAATGTTTAACGATAAGAAAAGGGTTATGCTAATTATTTCTGAAATTTGGAATTTAATTAAGAAAGAGAGCGAACCTGAAATAGACCAACCAGTTCCTAAATGTCTAAATTGTGGATTTAAAAATTATTGCAAGCCCTTTTTATAAATATATTAATAATTATTTGCTTTGAATTTTAAAAAATTATATCGTAATATGTACAAAAGAAAAGATGTTTAAATAATTCAAATTTATTTTCTTAATATAAAAGATAAATCTTCAGCGATTTCCCTTGCTAAATTAGAAATATTTGTTCTTGGCTTATCTTTTACGTAGGCTTCGTTTATTATTATCCTAGATGACCTTAACATTAATTCTCTAATATCTCTTTCACTTTTTTGAATAGCTAAGAACAATAATTTGGTGTATCTTAATGCATCTTCCACCTTTAATTCTTCCTCATGTTTTCTATTTCTTTCTCTAAAGCCACTCTTCATTGCTTCACTTATTAAAGTTATAATCGAATTTTTGATCTTAGTATTATTGTTTATATGATCAATGACATCTTTATTATTATTTAGTATTGTTTCTAAAGGTAAAACAGATTCAAGAACTAATTCAGCAGGCTTTTGACCAGCAGGATCTTGCAAACCTATTAAATATATATTACTTCTTATGTTTGCTTGAAATATTAACCATAATATCAAAGCTTCAATAGGCTCAATGGACAACAACTTTTCTTTTCTTAGTATTGAATTAACCTTTTGATCAGCAAAAAGATATAATTGGTTGATATCTATTGGGAAGGAAAACAATGTAATATAACTTTTTTCAATTCTTGTTCTTAAGCATCTTGAAATAGCAAATCCTGCAAGAGATAACATCATTTGATGCAAGCTAAGCTTGAAATCTCTTTTATATCCGTATTGGAAAAATGGCCCTCTAGTATAACCATATAGTTCAATATTAAATATAGAAGGTAAGGAAAAACCTTCTTGTCCATAAAATGGATACAGCTCTGATTCAAAATCTTTTAGATTGATGTTTTTAAGCAAATTTACGTATTTCTCAAACATATCGACAAACTTTGTATCCTTGCTTAAGCCAAGCTTAGATTTTAATTTATCGAATATTTTATTATCGTTTTTACTTCCTGGAATGTCAATTTTATATCTTTGATTATCTGAAAATTCATTAATACTATCTATAGCAGATTTGAAAATATCTGAATATTTCTTTAAATCAAGAGGAATTTCAATATAATCAGTTCCAATGTTTATTTTACCTGAAAATGGGAATAGCGAGGATATTATGTAATATCTTATAATAGAGTATGAAGGAATACCTATTTTTAGAGTCTGTGAGCTATTCATTTGCCATTACCTCTAGTTCTTTAATAAAGTGTGAACGATTTCTATTTTGGCTTTCATCTTGTTTCCTATTTTTAGCACTTAAATTATCTCCTATAACGATAGGATTCAATAATAACGTATAAATTTTATAAAGGTAATTTCTAGCATCGTTTAAAATTTTTTGATAACTTTCAACATAATTTATAGTTTGCTGAACATCAATTTTCAACAATACATCTATATCTTTATCAAAGTTAGGGTCATATTGCCTTATTATTTGCAATATTGTATACTTATACGGACTTAAATCCCAATATTTATACTTTATTTTATTTTTTAAAAAATCTGTCATATCTTCGAAATCTCTCGAAGCATGCATATGAAATAAAATTACCAATCCTGTCAATATTGTCTCTTCTAAATTAAAGCCTAACATTCTGCAAATTGAGTATTTGAAATTTGCTGCAAAGCAAGCTGAGGGTATTTCATGAAATGCAAATGAAGGATTTTTGCAATCGCAATTATCATCAAAAAATTTTTGGTAAATATATGCAGCCTTACCAACGTCATGAAGCAAGGAAGCAAGTTTAACTATTTTTTTAGCATTTATATCCTTACCTACAAATAAACTATTTAGTTTTCTTTGAACGACTTTTTCATTCTTACTGAATGCTTTTTCAGCTATTATCGATACCTCTACTGAATGATTATAAAGTGATTGACCCACTCCTGCACAAGGCTTACTCATATTTTATTCCACCAGAGAGTTCATTATATACATCTTGAGGTATAGCAATACCAAGGTAACCTCTGTATAGAAAACTTAAAGGCAGGTTTTCTCTGGAATATCCAAATTCTTTTAAATCTTCATCTTTTAAATCATACTTTGTAAAATCATCCTTTACAACCTTTTTATGCTGCATTAACAATTTATAAGCTAATTTATTATCAAGAGGTATTGCAAGATTCTTATTTACTTTTTCTTCCTTTTCATCATATAAGTAGCATGCAATAATTCCAAAATTGCTTGTGAATCCTTCATACGCAGTATATACTTTTTTTGCGTCGTTTTGCGAAAAAATCGGATAATCTAGAACTGTTAAATCGTGAATGAATTGAGGATCTAATTTTAAATCATTATAAAATTCACTATATATATTATCGATTAAATCTTTTGAAGTCTCGTAGGATAATTCTAAAGGTTGTTCTTTCAGTTTATTATATGTTCGTTCTGTAATCTCTTTATCATAAGGTAAAGATTCATCTTCTTTTATTACTATAATTTCTCCAATGTCATGATTTTCTTTTCTTGCAACTCTTCCTGATCTTTGAATTAATCTATCTATTGGACACGCTTCTGTTATAAGTACATCATAGCTTAAATCCACTCCTGCTTCAAGAACTTGGGTAGATATTAATAGCTTAGGTTGATTATTTAAGATTTGATCTACTATCTTCTTCCTATATAGTTCTGGAATTCTACCATGTAAAATTATAGGATTATAATCTCTTAGTTTATTGTAAACTTCTATTGCTCTTTTGACTGTATTTAAAATTATCAAAATAGATTTGGTTTCATTCTCTTTGACAATATCTTTTATACTCTTATTTTCTTCTACTCTTAATATTTTCTTCTTATTTTTTACTTCTTCTTCATAAAGAATATCTAAACCTTTTAAATAGATTTTTTCTATACTTTGATATTCTTTTAATCTTGAAATAATTTCATTCTTTATAACGCTAGGTAATGTAGCGGTCATTATTATTACAGGCACTCTTTTTTCTGCTAGACATTTTATTGCTGCAATACAAGCTGCTAAATTTTTCATTTCATTTTCTCTAGATCCCAATTCTGCAAATAAATGAAATTCATCAAATATTACAATAGAAGTGTAAATATTGCTTCTTGGAAATTCATAGTGGGCAGAGTAATATTTAAATGCCTTGTAGAATTCTATCGCAGGAAGTTTAAATAAGTTTAATAGAAACGTATCAAGAGTTGTTATTACACATCTTTTTGCAAAAAATGGAGAACCTGGCATATGCATATGCTGCGCAGCTACAAACTTTTCAATAATTTTATCTTTCTTTAATCTTATTTCTAAGTCATCGCATATGCTGCGCATAGGTAAAACATGTATAACTCTGTTGAAATATTCGTTATTCTCATCTATTGCAGCTCTAGTTAATGCTTCTGTAACTGTTGATTTACCATAGCCTGTAGGAAGTTCTAAAAACAGTATTACGCTTATATTTTTTGATAAAAGTTCTTCCATTTCTTTTAGACCTTCATAGATTAATTTTCTCACATTCCAGTTTTTCTCTTTGCAAACTAGCTCATAATATTCGTGTAGCATGTTAGCTCATTTTACGAGCATAATCTCATCTTCAACATTAGAAACTTTAATAGCTTTGACATCTTTTTTTACTCTTACATTCACAGCTTCAGAATAAATTGGATTTTTATTTCCTGGAATGACATATTCGAATACTATTCTTGGATAATTCATGCCCCACCCTTCTTTCCAAAAGCTTTCAACGTAAAACTTTTCATGGGAAAGTATTTCTTCTACATAGTCTCTAGGGAAATAGAACAATGTCTTAATCTCATTTTTGCTTAGCTCTTCAACTTTATTTAAAGATACATTCTGGATTGATACAATAGACTCTTTGCTGCCTATCCTTGTAATATTATATGAAGAATAAACTAAGATACTTTGCCAATTTTGTCCTAGTAACTCTTCAAATTTTTGTTCATCGATTAAATAGCAAGCAACGAATTCGCTTGGATGATATACTTTGCCACTGATTATCGCACCTGATCTATATTTCTGTAAATATCTTCTTTGAACAAAGTATTCATCTTCAATTAAAGAAATAACTTTATACATTATCGATTCATCTCCTTCAATTTTCCAAGAAGAACCGAATGGATAAATTCTAACTTTATTATCTATAGTTATTATTCTATTCTTTTTGTCCAAACTTACTTTATTTGGAAATTCTTTTTCTAATTTTATTGCCAATTCATCTATTTTTCCATCTATTGTTTTCATTTGGAAATGAAGCGTTATGTACTTGCTAATATCTTCAACATAGAAACCTTTATAACCACTTTTATAATACATTGATGCAGCATAGAAATAATCTTCAAAGTATTTCACAGGACTAGCAATTTCATTCTCTAGTATTTCGCCATTAAAACCTTTAATTTGATTCAAAGTAATTAATGGATATGTTAATGCGCCCATTAATGTTGTAGGTGGAGGAATAGTTAAGCTAGATTGGACTTTGCTAGTTTCGGGATACCTGACCCAAAACCCCCAATGAAATTTTCCTTCAATTCTTAATGCAAGCATAAAGCCTTATTTTACTATAGTATGAATGAGCCAATTTACTAAGGCTTCAAGTGTATTAAATTTTTCAACACTTAATCCTTCTGAAGCTTTTTCTTTATCGAAACAAGCTACATGTATAATAGGCTGATTCCCTAGCTTTTTCGCTGCTTCTATAAATTTATCTTTTCTTTCTAATGTATTACTTATGTAACCTTTACTATTTCCTGGCGAAGATATGAAATAGCTATTAGGCGAATACGAAGCTACTGCAGATACAGGTTCAATGTTGGGCAAGAATCTTGATCTTTTAGCACCAAAGGAAAGCGAAGAATAGAAATTAAGTAGTGCATTCAACGCACCTTTAACACGATTAGCTCTTTCTTTTTCCAACTCATCTTCCTTTTCTCCTTTCACACCAAACATGTTTGATACTCTTGCTATTCTTGATAAATTCAAAGTAAATGTGAATGTATAGAGAGCAGAACCAACTTCGACATTGTAAGGCATTTGATATTTATCCATATTCGATGGTGCAAATCTTACGTGGAATTGTGCTTCAAGCGCAGCAGCTTCTCCTTCATAGACAGCTGGTATTGCATAACCTACTTGAAAACAAGAAGTTCTTTTGATAGGTTTTCCTTCTTTACCTGCATACATAAAACCTCCTACGTCGCAAATATAATCATTATAGATTATTTCAGATTCTACTCTTCTAATTTCATTTTCATTTTTCGGCGGTTCAATTTTCTCTTCTCTCAATAGGTCTTCATCTGTAAATTTAAGAAATTCTCCAGTCAAATTATGTCGATTAACTTTTATTTCCAATCTTTTTGCTTCTTCTACTAACAATTCTTGATAATAATGAGCTAATGATTCACCTGATAATGTAGGTACGAATTTTATAGTATAACCATTTTGAGATGGGACAACTATAGGAGCTGTTCTATGTCTAGATAAATTTCCAACAGTTTCTATACCGCTTAAGCTTTCTATGTTTATTAAACTCCTCAAAACAACACTTACGAAGCCTTCCATGTTATTTCCCTAGATTTTTAGCTACAATACTCATTGCATATGCTGCAGTTGTTCTAGCTATTCTTATATCTTTATTTGCAAGTTCAAGAAAATCTTTTAAGGTTGACTCTGATGGTAATTTTCCATAAAATTCGTATTCTTGCTTTTTATTCTTACTTTTCGTAGTAACTTTAATATGAGGTTTATTATCTTTTTCAAACTCAATTATATTATAATCTGCTGAATTTTGTTGTTTAATTACAGCTAGATTCCTTGAGGCTTCATAGATTGACCTCGATACAGCATCTATTGATAATGAATTTACCATTCTATCAATGATGGAATATGTTTGAGTGCATAACGTTACAGCCGCCAAAAGGTTTGCAACTTGTGTTTGAACAACTTCTGACATGAGTCTATAATTCATTATAAAAATATAAATTTTTTTATCATATTATTGAAATTTAATAATTATAGATTCTGTTATTAATTTATAATTATCTTTGATTATTTCAATTAAAGGAAATATATGTATTTTGCAACGCTCGGATTTGAAGAACGGTTTATATTAAGAGATCTAGTTGAAAGAGGAATTAAAGGTTCTACTACAGTAATTATTTTTATATCAAAAAGTGAGGAAGAAAATGTAAAGCAAAAAATTGAAAAAGCTTATGAAATTTTAAAAAGCGTTTTAGAAAAATTACCTGGCATAAGCATAAACAAGATTGAAATTGACTTAAAGAGGGATGCATACGAAAATATTTTTACATTAACTAAAATTTATATGAAGCAAAATTAAAAGAAAATAACATAATAATTAATTTGAGTGGAGGACAAAGAATTCTTATAATCTACTTGTTGATAGCAATAATAAATGCAAATATTAATTCAAAAATTGTTTTGCATAGTGAAGATGGATCGATTGCCATTAATATTCCTTCTATATTACTTTTACCTTTCGAAATTGACAGTGTTGATAAAGAAATATTGAAATATGCTAAAGAGAAAAAATCTTAAAAGTTAAAGACGCTATTAAAACCTTTGGTATTAGTTCTCCTACTTTTTGGAGAAGGGTTCAAAAACTTGAAAATTATAGATTATTAATAAAAAAGAAAAGGGAGTATATGAATTAGCCCCTGTGGGATTAATTAAATCTCTATGAAATAAAATAAAACTCTGTGATAAATATAAATCTAAATATAAGTTTTTAGTTATTTATAATATACTTAAATCCAATCTGCCTGATTTAGTTCATATAAAATTTATAGATATAGAAAATACAGGATTAGATCCTTACAATAATAAGATAATAACAATACAAGTAAAAGATTCGGAATCTTTGATAATTTAGAAAGAATTGGAAATTGGTGAAAAATATTGTATATTAAACTTTTTTAATTATATTAAGATATAAATTTAAAGATTAAATCTTTAAAAATTTTTATCTATCTTAGTACTTTTTTAATAATTTCTATTTTTACAGCAAGATATTTAGG
>Ga0208549_100155_pt1 | contig 33628 bp, 37 predicted proteins | sample BED_host_MetaG_FD_187135 | JGI IMG/M metagenome (GOLD analysis project Ga0208549, IMG submission 187135) | Hot spring microbial mat communities from Yellowstone National Park, Wyoming, USA - BED_host_MetaG (SPAdes) (version 2) | ecosystem: Environmental > Aquatic > Thermal springs > Hot (42-90C)... | reverse complement strand
TATGAAGAGGTCAGAGAGACGCGACAGCACTTCAGACGTGATCAGCATGTAGTTCATTTTCACAAGTGTTTTATGCCTTGCTGATAAATGTTCATAGGGGACCGGGCCGTTGTAGTATTCTATCCAATGTTTCATGTGAATCGGTACTACATCGTCCCGGTTCCCTTTAAGTATTACGCGACTTTTTGCTTCAAGCGAAAATTCAAAATTTCTCAGTAATTCACGATATCTTTTGAATTATTATCTATAAACCTTTACATAGATTTATTCAATTATTTGCACTTGGGACACTCTCTCTACCCCTACCTCTTTGTCACACCTATATGCGTGAATTTTATCACAATGTTCAGTCCGACGGTAGGGGTTTGTCACGCCACTACCCGAAGATTTCACTTCAGTTTCCCTCTCGACCATGTTTCCCCAGTCAAGGAGAGTATTACTCTCCTCGACTAATAAACCTATATAGGTGTTCCCCTCGACTAGCCCCAATGGGTGAATGTGTATGATCCCTTAGCCCGTGGCGGAATTAGAGGAAAAGTTACGCCGCGGGTAAACACAGTTTCGGCATAATTGTAGTCCAATCTGATGGAACTACTAAGTCAGTAAAATCCTTAGGAAGACCTTTAGAACAAGAAGAGAAACTTTACGGTATTCTAGACGAAAAAAGCAGAGTAATAGTAGCTAATAATAGAGCAGAACCGACCACAGAGTTCGTTAATAAAAAACAGAAAAAGATATACAACCATTTGAAGGAGAAAGATTCATAGTTACTCATAATGGTATTATTGCTAACGATAAAGAGCTTGAAAAGAAATTCGGCGTAAAGAGAGAGTAATATAGATACTGCAGTTATACCTCCTATTTTAGATAAGTTTTGGAAGAGTGATTTGCCTACATTGAAAGATTTACTTTCAGAAATTAGAGGAAGTTTCGCTTTTATTATAGCTGATAAGAAAAAACCAAATAAAATCTATATTACACAGAATTTTAAGCCGGTTTATATGATGTATGATTACGAATTAGGAGCAATATTCTTTACATCCCTAGATGAATACTTTTCTCAAAACCCATTAGATAAGGTGAATATAACAAAACTTGAGCCATATTCTATCGTGTCAGTAGATTCTAATTTAAAAATTGAAAAGATTGACCTTATAAAGCCAAAAGATAAGAAGAAAGTACTTGTAATCGCTAGCGGAGGATTAGATTCTACAGTAGCAGCGACTTACTTACTTAGGCAGGGACATGAAATAACGCTTTTGCATTTCAATTATAGGCATAAAGCAGAAGAAAAGGAAAGAGAAGCTGTAAGAAAAATTTCTGAATATCTACAAGTTCCATATATAGAAATAGATACTGATTTGTTCAAAATAATAGGACACACAACATTATTAAAAGGTGGTGGAGAAATAGTCAAAGAGAGGCAAGGAGAAGAAGGAGCAGAATTTGCTCTCGAATGGGTACCTGCCAGAAATCTCATATTCTTTTCAGTTGCCTTAGCTATAGCAGAGGCTTACGGTTTTAATGCAATAGCTTCTGGAATTAATCTAGAGGAAGCTGGAGCTTACCCAGATAATGAAATGGAATTTGTAAGACTGTTTTCTAAACTATCGCCCTACGCAACTGGACCTAATAAAAAGATAGAGGTTATGATGCCAGTAGGTAATCTAGTTAAACATGAAATAGTGAAACTTGGAGTAGAAATAGGTGCACCTTTACACTTAACTTGGAGCTGTTATGAAGGAGGAGAAAAACATTGCGGAAAATGCGGACCTTGCTACATGAGAAAAATGGCCTTTAAGATTAATGGATTGAAGGACCCAGTAGAATACGAAAATTAAATAAAAGTATGAGGTTTAGACTCGGCATGAGGATTTCTTATCATGTTTAATATTAACTCATTTCCTTTACTTAATTTCTCTAATAATGAGAGAGAAAGAACTCTGATTAGCTCTTTCCTACATCTTATATTATCTTCAAGAACAGAAATTATCTGATCTCTAAATTTCGAATCAATCTCACTAATCCACGATTCTTCCTTTAGCTCTCTAAGCTCTTTCTCTATTTCTGACGAAATTTTTATTATATCTTCGTTTGCATCATTATTCTTTGCTAGTTCTACGAGATATTCTCCAGCTTCAAGAATTTTTCCATCGTTCAGATAGTTCACAGCTTTAAGCAGATCTTCAAACATAGTTATGTATAGTGCTATAAGGTTAAAAAATAAAGCTTTGAGTTAAGAAAAGAGGAAAATTATTTGACAACAATTACTGGAATCTTAGATTCTTGAACAACTCTTGAAGACACGCTACCTAAAAGTATTCTCTTGAACCTTGATAAGCCTCTGCTACCCATTATTATAAGCTTTATATCATTCTTATTTGCATATTCTAGAATAGCCGTTGCTGGATCTCCGCTTAAAACCTCACCTACTGCTTTTACTCCATTTTGAGTGGCCTTCTTAACAGCCTCATCTATATCTTTCTTGGCTTTCTTTTCCATCTCTTCAATCGCAGAAAGAGGCGGAAGGACACCTACAGTTTCAAATATCGTTTCATCTACAGCTTCAACTACGTAGACTTCTGAGCTATATCTTTTTGCTAAATCTATTGCAACATCTAAAGCCTTTTTACTATGCTCAGATCCATCGTATGCAACTAATATTTTCTCAAACATCACTTTTCTCTCTTAAGAGACAAATATAAATTATTTTCTATTTCCCAAAAATATACGATCTAACGTACCTCTTTAATTCAGACAGTTTATTTTTAGATAGCACACAAGAAGAAATTTCATCGATTTTTATCTTTTCTACATTACTAAGCAAAGATTTTTTAGCCTCAGCTTCAACTCTTCCCTTTTCTGTTAATTTGAAATATTTATAACCTTCAGCATAGCCAGATCTAATCAAATAAAGTAAATGAGCCTCCATCCTAGGACTGTAAATAAAAATTCTCTTGTCCCATCTAAAATAAAAAAGGCAATCTTGCGTAATATATCTAGAAGACAAGTAATCACAAACTAAGAACGACATAACAAAAAACTGAATTTTACTCAATTCTTTATACGACAAGGAGGTTAAAATTATGTCATCTATTGAGAGAGAATAATTTACTTCCTTCTCTTTTACTAGCGTATCATATTCTGCATTACACTTTTTCAAAATTAGATAAGTTGAAAGTAACGATCCGTATTTTTCAGCTTCTTCAACTGCCTCGTCTAAAAGTTGTTTCAATCGTGACATTAATAGAATGTACAAAATCTAGTTTAAATTAATATTCTGAAGCAGCTTCTTCTAAGACCGCTTTTATACTATCGAATTCATTATCGATTAGGCATTTTTTCACAGTTTCATAGCCTAAACTCCCAAGTTTATCTTCTTCTTTCAATGCCTTAGATATTCCTTCCGCCATCTCTTCATAAGTTCTAAATGTATAACCATTACCTCCATCTATTACTAATTCACTTACGCCAGCACCTTTGCTTACCACAACTGGCTTCTTAAAAAGCCAGCCTTCACATACAGTTAATCCAAATCCTTCAATTCTTGAAGGCAATGCAACGGCATTAGCCCTTTTATATAATGCCATTAGTTCTTCATCACTCACGTAACCGGTAAAGATTACTTTATTCTCTATCTTTAGATCCCTAGCTAGTTCTCTTAATTTTCTACTCCATATACTAGCTTTATCATGACCTAGACTTTTACTAGTAAAGCTACCATCTCCTGCTAAAACAAGTTTTACGTCAAGGTTTTTAATAGCTTGAATCGCTATATCCTGGCTTTTTATAGGATCCATTCTTGCTACAACTAAAACTACTTTATCATCATCATTAATTCCAAATTTCCTCTCAACGTTCTCAACGTCAGATTTACTTACATTAGTATTATAATACGAAGGATCTATGTAAGGGTATATCTGCTTAACTTTTACTTTAGCTCCAGTTCTTACTAGACCTTCAAGATCTCTTTTAGTACTTACTATTACTGCATCAAACCCTTCAAAAGACCTAATAAGGAAATTCCTTAACTTTTCATTAAGCATTTCCGGAACAAAAGGTATGTGGTACCATAAAACTGCCGGGGCCGAAGGTCCAATTATTCCTCCTACTAATAATTGTTGAAAATCATTAATAAAATATACGTCTGTATCAGAATACAACTCAAGTAATTTCTGTGCAGATAGCCAGTTATATGTAGCGTAGTCAATATAATCTCTACCATTAAGGTTGTATCTAGCTATACCATGCGATTCATTATATATACCTTCTTTAAACCTAGTATAACCAGCTAAAGATTTAGGATTTAAATCAACAAAGTAAACGTCAATATTATTCATGCTAACATAAGGAGGGTATCCTGGGCCTAGGGCTACCCACTTTGCCTTACCTCCAAATTTATCTATTAAGCCTAACATCATTCTCGCTACTCCGCCTACAGAAATATAGTAGTCTTCGGAACTCAACGTAGAAATATCTAAAGGTAAATCCCATTCACCGTATTTTTCTACGATATCTCTATAGCTTAACCTAAATCTAATAGGAGGTGTTTGAGTGTTGATAGTAATTCTCATGCTAATTATATTGGTGCCGGACTATTAAAAACGCTAAGTTTTCACAACATTTTTAACCTCTGTCTTACTGATTTATATTATGAATAGAAAATTAGTTATAGTACTATGGATAATAGGAATTTTAATTGCTGTCCTATTATCTTCACAATCATCAAATTATCTAAATTATAATGAAAACACAACAATACCCTCCTCTTATCCTGCAGCAAAAGCCCAAGAACTACTTTCAGAATATTTTCACGGAGGAAACGTTAACAATTCTATCGACGTAGTTCTAATAAATTCCACTCCTCAAGAGGTTTACAAGGCTGTAAAAATAATTGACGAAATAGACGGAGTTTGTAAAACTGAAAGTATAATAAATGCTTATCTAGCATATGATGAAATACTGGGCAAGGAAATAAATTATTCTGGATATAAGATAATTGAGGAGAATAAAGGAAATATATCCTCTCAAGAATTAAAAGAAGAAATATCTCAATATCTTCATATTCCCATTTACTATACTTGCCTTTTTAATGTTTCTCCTCAAAACTTATTAACTAGAAATGAGACAGTCTTCTTTCTAATAACTCCTCCAGCACAATTTACATCAACTTATGAAGCAAAAAATGTTTCAGTAATTTTTGTTTACACAAAATACTGTCCAAATTATAACTTTAAGAATGGCACTTATCCGGATGGCGTAATTTCTTGTCAAATACAAAGTAAACTAAGTAAGTGCGGTTTTAATAATTTTTACTTGACCGGGCCTGCTCCCTTAGTTCAAGAGTTGAGCAGCTCAGAAAGCCAGAGGCAAGCAATAACTTTTGCCTTAGTTTTTATAGCGCTTCTATTAATTACTGGAATATACTTTAGAAGCGTGATAGCTCCAATAATAACTCTTTCAATCATAGCCCTATCAGTAATTTTCGGGATGGCAATTGTAACTCTTGTAGGAAAATTCTATCATCCGGTTGATTTCCAGGTTATTGAACCAATGATTTCAGTACTTTTAGGTATAGGGACAGACTATAGTGTTTTCCTCCTAAGTAGGTTTAAAGAAGAACTGTCAAAAGGAAGGAATAAAGAAGAAGCAATGGAAATTTCTGTAAAGACGTCTGGAAAAGCAATATTAATAAGCGGAAGTGCTGTAACCCTAGTCTTCCTTTCCTTATCGTTTATTCCATATTTACATACATGGGGATTAACTATTGGTTTTTCAGTACCAATAACTGTATTAATTGCAGTAAGTTTATTACCAATAATATATGGAAAAATGGGAAGTAAAATCTTCTGGCCTTCTCATTTATCATTCTCTGAAAATAAATCACTTGGTAATATAGCTAGAATAACAATGAGAAAACCCAAGACTACTTTAGCAATTTCAGTAATTATAGGGCTAATAGCCTTAGCTTTCATATTAAGTGTACCGTTATCATTAGATTTTACCTCAGGTTTACCTAACATACCTGCAGTGAAAGGATTAAAAATCCTAGAAAACGCGTTTGGACAATCGTTTGTAAATCCTGTCTTAATAGTTTTTAATGAATCGAAGACTGTTATGAATTCTACTTACGTCAATACCTCATTACTTATCCAAATAGCAAAGATAGAGGAAAATATCTCAAAGCTAAGCGGAGTAAAGCAGCTCATAGGCCCAGTACCTTGTAACTTTAACGGGACTATAACTCCAGAAATTTTACACCAAATCAGAGAAAATCTAGGAACAAACAACAAGACCCTATTAGTTACAGTAATAATGAATTACGGGACTTATACACAACAGGCCCAGAAACTTGTATTAACTATTCAAAAAATTGTTAACCCTTATCATGGCTATGTTGGCGGAACAACTGCATCAGTGATAGATGCATTAGACTATTTATTACCATATTATGAGATGTTAATAATAATTTTACCAATAATTTTAGTAATATCGTTAGCAGTTTTCTTAAGATCAATTAAAATCTCAATAGGTGCAGTAGGTACTATATTACTTAGTATAACTTTATCATTAGCAATAATTTATTTGTTCTTTAGATCGGCTAACGGCATCCTATTCTTTATTCCGATTACAATATTCGTTCTAATGATAGGATTAGGTAATGATTATAGCATATTCATATTAACAAGAGTAAAAGAAGAAATAGAAAAGGAAAGAAGTATAGAAAGCATAGTAAGGGCAATTTCAATATCTGCGGGAGCAGTGACTGCTCTAGGCGTCATATTAGCGGCATCATTTGGAGTCCTAGCAATAGATCCTATAAAACCAATAGCAGAATTAGGAATAGGAATTGCAATAGCTGCTCTTCTCGATACTTTTATTATAAGAATATTTATATATCCTGCAATCTTAAAAATTGCATTAAAGTTAAACGAAACTATAAAGAGAAAATAACAAGTTTAATTGAAAATCCTTCTTCTCTTAATCTTTTTATTTCCTTCATAACATTGCCTTTCCTTTCCTTCCTTATCAATAGTTTTTCTCCAGAATCTAAATCATGAGATTTAAAATATTCCGCAAATTTCCTATTTTGTAATAAAATAATATAAACGTCATAACCGTCTTCTCTAAGTAATCTTTTAGCCTTAATTCTTTCTTCACGTGGAGCTTTTTTCCAGTTAATAAGCTTAACCATATGTGAGATTCTTTAGAATTCTTAAAAATACTTTCCATAGGTTTAATTGTAAATTACTATATTCCTTTTTGAAGCTAGTATTATTAAACTGAATAATACTGCTTAGGTTTACCCATCAATAAGTATTGATAATGGTAGAAATATTTCAATTAAATCATTAGGTTTATATCATTACAAATAAAAATATATAGATACTAGCATAACTTAAAATAAAATGATTAGAATAACATTCGCTAGCCCCAAAGGCGGTGTGGGAAAATCCACAATAATTTATTACGTAACTAAATTACTTAGTGACAAGTTCAAGACGCTTATAGTTGATTTAACTGATTCTGCAACACTAAGTAGGTTTTTCGGGATTCAGAACAATATACTTGCAGACGATAATTATTTTGCTGATAAAGGAAACATAGGAGTGATCTCGTTTTCTAGAATTTCAAATAATGATAACCTTGATTTAGAAAAAATTACACTAAAATATGAGGAAATTTTAGTTGATTATAGCCTTATTTTAGTTGAATACCCAATTCATTTTTATTCAAACTCGATAAAAATAGAATACGAAATCTTTAATTCCTTATCAAAAACTAAAAATTACATATTTAGCGTTACTATCCCACAAGATATAATAATAAAATCAACGTTAAATTATGCTTCTTCACTCATATCATACTTATCAAGCATAAATAAGGATATTTACGATGAAGCTTTAATAATAAATATGATAAAAGATGTCAAAATTAAAAATATAACTAATTACCATAACAATGTATTTAGCATAAAATTCAATTATGATTTAATATTTAAGGGATTCTATAACGTTGACCCTCCAGATGATTTTTTGCAAATCTCAAAATTTATAGAAAATTTGATAGAATAATTCCTTCTCTCAAATTAGATCGGAGTATTTTCGCTTTTATATATTCGGAGTATTTTCGCTTTTATATATTATGAAACATAGATTATCTATAATGCTTAGGATTACTTCAGAATGGTCAAAACTTAGGACAGTACTTGTCCACGAACCTGGAATAGAAATGTTTTACGGAATCCTAGATCCAGATGCATTCCTTTACATGAGGAGGTTTAACGTAGAGAGAGCAATAAATCAACACAAGCAAATGGTTAATAAATTAAAGGAAATGGGCATAGAAGTACTAAAAATAAAAGAATTAATTAACGAGAAAGCAAAAAGCGACAAGGAATTTAGGAAACTACTAGAGAAAATTGCTTTGAATTACATAAAATATGAAGGAGATGGAAAAGCAGAAGAAAACTTATCTAGAGTTAAAAAAGACCTGGAAAAATTTGATTCTGATACTTTATTTAATATTATTTTACTTAATCCAACAGTGCTTTCTCATGAAGCATTAGGAACTAACGAGGCAGTAACTAGAATCCTTAACGAAGAGCCATTAGCTAATCTATATTTTACTAGAGATCAGGCTATAATTACAGATAAAGGAGTAGTAATAGGAAGAATGAGCAAAAGGATAAGAATGAGAGAAACTGAAATAATAAAATTAGTATTCCAAGCTCTTTCTGAAAAGCCACTAAAGGAAATAAGCGAGCCAGCATTTTTAGAAGGAGGAGACTATATGCCTTTTAAGGATTTCGCGATTTTCGGAACTGGTGATAGAACTAGCATTTCAGGGATAATGCAGGCAATAGATTTTACAAACTTTAATGAGATCGTAATTGCGTATAATCCAGAAATTGAGGAAACCGGAGATTACATGCTTACAATGCACCTAGATATGTATTTAAATTCACCTAAAGAGGGAGTAGTTATTAGTAACTCTACAATTTTAAGCAAAACTTTAGCTCATATATATGAAAGAAAAGAAAACGGAATCTCGCTGAAAGAAAGAACAAATCTTTTAGAATTCTTTAAAAAGAAAGGATACAGAATTCTTGAAATAAGCCTAGTAGAACAATTATCTTATGCAACAAACTTCCTTACTATAGAAAATGGTAGAATATTATCCCCTAAAGTTGTTAATAATATGATAAACATTATGGAATATCTAGAAAGAAAGGGATATAACAATTTATTAAATAAAGTAAAAGAGGAATATAATAGGCATATTACAAATAAAGATTTCTTCCCTAATAGAAAAGATATAAAGGATGAAGGAATTGACTATGACGAGATTGACGTTTCAGAGCTCACAGGCGGCTTTGGTGGAATACATTGCATGACAATGCCAATAAAAAGAGAATAATCAAAAACTTGAGTTCCGAAAACTTAAGCAAATTAGTTATTAAGATAACATCCATAACTTTACAAATATTATTAATTATAGGCTTAATAATAGTACTATTATATACAGTAACACAAATAATAGAGTCATTTCAAATAAGCCTAATAGATGTTGCCTCAATTATCTTAGAAAATTCTTTACTGATCATTGTATTCCTAGAGGTTTACCTAAGTGTAGTAGACTTTTTCCACGGAAAAGGAAGGAGCGTAGTATACGTAATGGATGCTACATTATCTTTCGTCCTAAGAGAAATAATAATAGGAATACTTACAGGAAGTGTGACAGATATAGACCTATTAGCAATGAGTGGAGCAATAGGTATAATAGCTTCTGGAAGGTTTTTATTGACAGGCAGGAATCTTAGGTTAATTAGAAGAAGAAAAGTAAATAAAGAGAGAAGTAAATAAAGTACATGGGCCGGTAGCTCAGCTGGAAGAGTGCCCGCCTCGCAAGCGGGAGGTCCCGGGTTCAAATCCCGGCCGGTCCATATAATGATGAACGATGGGCGGCTTGAAAAGTGATGAACTTTATATTCTCTGATATTTAAGAAAAAGAAAGAGGAGAAGAAAGAAGAAAAATATTATTAACAAAGAATTAATAAAAATTCCAGTTTTTATTTTCCTTTTTCTTTCTTTTTGCTTGGCTCTTCTTCTACCTTCTCTACCGCAGGCTTTTGTTCAGCTGGTAATGTTGCTAATAAGTCAGAGTAAGCCACTTCACCGTGCATTGCATAATCTCCAATCTGTAGCGTTTCTGGCGGAGCTCTTAATGGAATGAATAGCCCTATTAACTTCAATAAACCAAATGTAATTGCGAAATCATAAACGAATACTACTGCGGCAGCGAAAGCTTGTATGCCTAATTGATACCAATTACCATATAATGCTCCACGAAGAGCAGGATCCACATATACCGTAACGCTAGGATCTGCAAATACTCCTGTTAGCAAACCGCCTACAATACCAGCAATTCCGTGTGTAGAAAATACTCCTAGAGTATCATCAACTTTTAGCTTAGGTTCTAGCTTATATAGAGCTAACCACGGTATAGAGCCAGAGGCTATACCTATAATTATGGAATATAGTCCATTAACGTAACCTGCAGCCGGCGTAATTGCGACTAAACCGGTTATTGCACCGCTAGTAGCTCCCACTAATGTAGGCTTCTTAAAGAAAGCCATATCCATTAGCATCCAAGTAACTGCACTTACCGCAGTAGCAATGTTGGTATTCAATACAGCTATTGCAGCATCAATAGTAGCTCCTCCAGGGTCACCTCCGTTAAATCCGTCCCAACCAAGCCAAATTAAGCCGGCTCCTGCTAATATTAACGGTAAACTATGAGCTTCTATTTTTCTCTCAGAAGCTAATCTAGGCCCTACAGCTAAAGCTGCAGCCAATGCTCCTACTCCGGCATTAACATGTATCACATAACCTCCACTGAAGTCTACTGCTCCTAATTGATTTAACCATCCTCCAGCAAATAACCAATACGCTACTGGGCTATATACTAATAAAGACCAGAATGGTACAAACACCATCCAGGCTTTAAAGTTCATTCTCTCTAATACACCGCCCGCAAGAAGGACTGGAGTTATTGCTGCAAAGACAAATTGGAAGAATATATAGGTCGACGTAGGAATATTGAGCATACTATTAGATGGACCATAAACTGTTTGAGAAGCTTCATAGGTCCCTGGCCATGCAGGTAATGGAGTTCCCAATATTCCATAACCATTTATAACTAATGTCGGCTTTCCAAAGCCAAAATTATAACCTGCTATCATCCATACTACTAAAACTATAGCAAATGCGTAAAATACCATTAGTGCGCTATTTACAGCATATTTTCTCTTAGACAATCCTGCATAATACAATGCTACTCCCGGCACGCTTTGCAAACCTACAAAAGTTGCCGCTGTTAGCATCCAGGCGTTACTACCTAAGCTTAGCCAAGACGGAACAGACGCTGGTGGATAGTCAGAAGTTCTATTTGCTAATGCCGCTATAGACTGATTTAATGATTGTATTTCTTGTGTAACATTAGTAGATGAGGCAGATGTTATTATCATTAATAGAAATGGAATTACAAAAATACCTAAACTAATTATTTTTAGGTATTTCGTGTCCATTCTCTATCAGACAAAAGAAAGTATAAACTGAATAAAAGCAATTCTAATAATCTGCATAAATACTTTTTAATAGTATATTCTATTTATTTAACACTTTGCTTTTCTCACATGCTAAAAGAAGGAAAAAATATAAAAAGATTTCATTATATTCTCTTACTAGTATAATTCGTATTTTATCCTATTTAAAGAATAAAAGATCTGTATATACATTTTTATAGAACTTTCAAGCCATTACCAGTTAGCACTAAAACACTGAGACCTTCTGGCTTACTTTTCTTATATGCAGAGTAAACTGTTGCAGAACTATATTCTACAAGCAAACCTTTCCTCGCTAGTTCCTTCCAAGAGTCTAAAATTTCTTCGTCATTAACTACTATACAGTCACCATACTTTCTTATAACCTCTACCATCTCAGGTAAAAGGAAAGGATTAGTAGAAACTAATGCATCAGCAATAGACGTTACTTTCTCTGGCGGAGTATATTTTATTCCCTTGACTTTAGAACAAAGAGGCATTACTTGCTCAGTTTGAACTGCTATTATATTAGGAATTTTGGCTATTATACCTTGATTAAACATATGCCTAAAACCTTCGAAAACTCCAAGCAATAAAGTACCTGCAGATGTAGGCAAAAATACATTATCTGGAGCCCTCCAACCTAAATCCCTTACAATTTCATAAGCTAAAGATCTTATACCGTCTCTAAACTGAGGCTGAAGAACATGTGAAGCATAATAATAGGGAGAATTTTCAGCAGCCTTTGCTACTTCTTCCCTGCTTCCTTCAACTTTCACTACTTCTGCACCATAGCTTTCTATTTGCTTTAACTTATTCCCTCTAGCGGTTGATGGAACAAATATTTTAACAAGCATTCCGGCAGCAGAACCATAGGCGGCAATAGAAGCTCCAGCGTTACCAGAAGAATCCTCTGATATCGCATTTATTCCATTCTCTGCTAAATACGAAATTAAAGTTACAGAACCTCTATCTTTGTAAGAGCCCGTAGGATTAAGAAAATCCAGCTTAAAATAGATTTCTCCATTTTTTATCATAGGCGTATTCCATTCTCCTAAAGAAATCCAAGACTTTATGTAAGGGAAATTATCTCTTAAGCTTCTAGAGAAAGGTAAATCTTCAACTTCAACTTTAAATGGACCTCCACATCTTTTACAACGCAATTCTAGACCTTCCCTTTCTTTGCCACAACGCATGCAAACTTGTTTCATGAAAAGAGATGAGGAAGAAAGTTTATTAATACTTGTGAGCGAAAAAGTTATTCCAATTTACGCCAAGGGATATTTCACCATAGCCAGAAACGGTAAAGGATTGTTTATCTCAACTTTTTATTATTACGATAAGGAAGGATATTATGCCTCACTAGATAAGGAGAAAATCAAGGAAGAAAAGGAAAAATTGAAAGAAAATATGCAGTATTATCTCAATCAAGAAACTTTAAGGATTAACAGAAGGAGAGTAGATGAGAAAGTAAGCAAGGTAGAAATAAACTTGTTAAGCGTAAATTACCCTATGATAGATTTTTACATTACCTTTAAGGCAAGATTGAAGTTAGGATATAATTTGTATGAAGATATATATGAAAATGAAATTACTGAATACCCATTCGAAGCAATTTACGTTTTTCCTGGAAAAATTCTGTCCGCAAAAATAAGAGGCAAAGTGAGTATCAAAGATAATATAGCAATAGTAAAAGTTAAGAAAGGCATGAAGACTGGTAAAAGAGAAATATTTGCGTTCAGAGTAATATAATCCAATACGAATTTTTGATTTTTACAGATCTGTGGAATTATTATCATCTTCTTTCAATTCTATGCTTAGTATGATAATTAACAGTCGTTAAATAGCCCACGTGATAAATATAAATCGGCTAAAGGTATGGGTAATAAAGTTTTCACATTTGGTGATATAAGAATTCGTGAGGTTAAGGGAGGTATTATGTTTACTTAATAGAAGGTTGATGGCGGTCAGAGAAGGGATCGTTACATAGGTTCTTTAGATAAGATCGTGAAAATAGCATTGAGGGTCTGGGGGTATCCCCCTAACACAGTGGACCGGCCGGGATTTGAACCCGGGACCTCTCGGATGCCAACCGAGCACTCTTCCAGGCTGAGCTACCGGCCCATTCTGTATCTTCTCTTAAAATATTTTAAAACTTTTTCTATGGGCCCGCCGGGATTTGAACCCGGGATCACGACGACCCGAACGTCGCATCCTAGTCCTGGCTAGACTACGGGCCCTACTCTTTATTATTTACTCTTATTCTTAATATTTTTGATGGCTAGTGATTACATAATAGAGTTAATAGCAAAGAGGATTGCAGGCGACATAGTATGGAGCTCTAACATAGGTTTATCAATGAAAAAATGGAGAGAGATGTTCGGAATTTCTCAGTCTGAACTTGCCAGAGTCCTTGGAATTTCACAAACAGTTATTGCAGATTACGAAAGAGGTAGAAGACAGCCTGGAAGTGCATTTGTAAAGAAATTTGTGCAAGGTTTAATAGAAATAGACGAAAGAAGAGGATTTAAGGTAATCTCAGAATTAAGTAAATCGTTCACTTTAAATTTTCCATTTATAATGGACATGAGAGATTTTGAAACTCCAATATGTTTTGATGAATTAACAATAGCAGTTGACGGAATTCCTTTAAATTCTACAATTAATCTAAAGAAGATTTACGGTTACGTTGTAGTAGATAGTTTATCTGCAATTACCGCGTTAAGCGGAATGGAGTTTTACCAGTTTTTATCCTTAGTTTTCAATAGAGTAATAGTTTTCACTAAAGTAACCAGTGGAAGATCGCCAATAATAGCGTTAAAAATTTCTCCAGTTAAGCCTGACGTAGTAGTTCTTCATAAGCCTTTAAAAATGGATCCACTTTCTATAGATCTTGCAGATAAGGAAGGAATAAACATTATAATCTCTACTAAGAGAAATGAGGAGGAATTAATTAAATCCCTTAGGACTCTTGTCCATTCAAAATCATTATAGCTTTTGCTATATCTCCATTAGCTTTAACTAAAGCTTCCCTTACCTCATTTTCTGGTTTTCCAGTTTGTTCCATGATGAATTTAACATCTTCATCCTTAATTTCTACTTTCTGCTGTTCACCTTTCTTTTCAACTTTTGTCTCTCCTCCAGAGACTACTATTGCTTCTTGTCCAGCAAAACTAGTTTTCATCACCATTGGGGATTCTATTATTATTATTTCGTCTGGAGTTTCTATTGTAACTCTCAACGCATCTATCTTCTCTGCTTTAATCCCCATCCTTTGAAGAGCTTTAAGATCTTTTGGAACTTTCATAATTTAATATTATATAGGACAAACTTATTATTTGCGGTTAACAATGTTTACCAAATGAGTTATCATCTGAAAATATTAGGTGGAGGACAAGAAGTAGGCAGAGCTGCTATAGAAGTTGCCGGACCAGACGGAAGTATAGTTTTAGACTATGGAGTCAACTTTAACCCAGACGATACGCCAAACTTTCCTTTGCAAGAAATGCCTTCAAAAGTTAAAGCGTTCATAGTATCTCATGCACACTTAGACCACGTAGGTGCTTTGCCTATCTATCAAATTTCCGGAAGTAAACCAATTTACGGGACATCAATAACGAAAGAAATAGGAGAATTAATCTTAAAGGACTTCTTAAAGATTTCTGGACCAAGAGTTCCTTATGAGTGGGTAGAAGTAAAGAAAACGCTTGACAATTTCAACACAATAAAGTACAATGAAGAGTTTGAAGTTGGTTCTTTTAGGATAAAAACCTCCAGCGCAGGACATATACCGGGCAGTGCAATAACTGTAGTAAAAACTGACAAAGGAGATGTAACTTATACTGGAGACATAAATATAACTAACACAAAATTAATGAAACCTGCAGACCTCGATATAATGAGAGATTCAAGAGTTATAGTCACAGAGGCAACTTATGGTAAATTTAACCATCCGCAAAGAAAAAGCGTTGAAGACGAGTTCTATAACGCAATAATGGAAGTTTTAGAAGAAGGAGGAACAGTACTTGTTCCAGCATTTAGCTTATCAAGGAGCCAGGAGATTTTATCTTTATTGGCTGAAAGAAATATTCCATATCCTGTATATTATGACGGTATGGTTAAGACAATAATGGAAATAATGATTAACAATCCACAGTATATTAATAATTATGAAGCACTGAAAAAAGCATATAACGAATTTCATTACGTCAACGGATTGCAGGATAGGAAGAAAGCTTACAAAAGTAACGGAGTAATCGTTGCCAGTGCCGGTATGCTAAAAGGAGGTCCAGCAGTTTACTATTTCAAGAAAATTGCAGATAATCCAAAGAATGCAGTATTCCTAGTGAGTTATCAAGCAGACAATACTCCAGGCAAGAAACTACTTGAATTAGGAAAATTCGATGAAGAATCTCCATTATTAAAAGCCAGGTTACAACTATTCGACTTTTCCAGTCATGCAGGCAGAGATCAACTAATGCAAATACTTAAGGCATCAAAGAGCCTTGAGAAAGTAGTAGTAGTTCATTCGTCTGCAGATAGTGCACAATACTTTGCTGATCATGTTAAGCAAGAATTAGGAGTAGAAGTTATAGTCCCGGAAAATGGACAAGAAATACAACTATGATTCAACTATTCATTCATGCGTCAAATTTTTCATACGAAGTTAAAGAAAAAGCTGTAGAAAAAGCAGAAGAAGATTATTTGCCTTCTCTTAAAAAAGAAAATGCATTAGTAGTTTTCACGACTGTAGAAAAGGGTGACGATGAAGAAATTATAAGGAAAGCTGTAGAGAACATTAAGGATATTTTTTCTAAAGTTAAAGCCTCATGCGTAATTATTTATCCTTATGCTCACTTATCAAATAACTTATCCTCACCAGATGTAGCAATATCTTCTCTTAAAGAAATTGAAAAGGAATTAAAAGATAGCGGAATAGAAACCTATAGAGCTCCTTTCGGTTGGTATAAAGCTTTCAGCATAAGCTGTTACGGGCATCCATTAAGCGAACTATCTAGAAGAATAATGAAATCTGAAGAGTTTTCTAAGTCTGAAGAACTAGAAATTTGTAACAAATTTGGTTTCCCTTCTTCGCCTAAAGCTACTTTCATGAAGATCGCAACGCTAGAATACTTAAAGAAGGAACTTTCACCGAGCAGTATCATAATATCTAATGATGAATTAAAAGAAAAGGAAGGAACAATGATAATTAGATATTTAAAACCTTCTGGCAGAATTTTGCCGTGCATCAATGAGGATCCAAAAATTGAAGTTATCTACTTTGGTGAGAAACAGCTTGATTTCCCTAAAGAATTTAAGGACTCTAAAAACTCATTAAAAATCTGGGAGTCAAAAGACGGTAAAACTACTATCTGGGTTGGAAATTTAATTTATTATATTCTCCTTCAAGCAAAATCGATGAGCACACCGTATTTACCTTTATGGATTTCTCCAATTCACGTAAGACTATTGCCAGTAAAAAAGGATTTTCTTGAAAAGACTGAGGAGTTTGCTAACCAACTTTTATCTAAAGGAGTAAGAGTAGAAATAGATAACAAAGATGACGGGTTAGGTAATAAAATTAGGAGGTCGGGAATGGATTGGATACCTTATGTAGCAATGGTTGGAGAAAGAGAAATTAAAACTTCTACTCTTACAGTTAGAATTAGGAAAAAGGACGAGCAGAAAAGCCTGACTGTAGATGAATTGTATGCATTAATAAAGAGTGAAGATCCTCTCATGTTAAGACAAAATACTCCGGTGAAAATGTTTGATTGAAGTTAAAGTACCTCTAAAGTTGACGCTATTTGGAGAACATGCTGTAGTTTATGGAGAACCGGCAATAGCTATGGCAATAAATGAGAAGATGAAAATAAAAATAATGCCATATCATAAAATGATATTAAAATCGAATTCTTTATCAATTAAGGGAATAAGAGTTGATTTAGAAGAAATGAAGTTAGAAAGCGAGGAAACTTCAAAAGTTCTCTCTTATGCTCTGTCAACAATTAATTTCTTTGAAAAAGAGTATGGCACTAGGAAAAATGCATTAATAGAAATAGAATCTCCAGTAGATCCTTCAGTAGGCTTAGGAACTAGTGCTGCAGTAATAGTAGGCATAGTAGGAGGATATTCTAGGTATTTGGGTTATGAACTAACCAGAGAGGAAATAGCAAAAATCTCTCATAAAATAGAGCTTACAGTGCAAGGTTTAGGTAGTAGAATGGATACGTATACTACTTCTTTAGGCGGTTTAATATACTTCCCTAAGGGCGGAGGATATGAAAAAATAAGGGGAGAAATGAGGATAACCGCTGGATATATTAGAAGAATCGCAACTACAGCAGAGATTTTAAAAAGAGTTAAAAGTTTGAAGGAGAAGAATCCTGATTTATTCAACGACTTAATTTCGTCCATAGGAAAAACAGTCAATAAGGCTAAAATTGCAATAGAGAAAGGAGACGAAGAAGAAATAGGAGAACTTATGTATGTTAATCACGGGCTATTAATGTCGTTAGGCGTTACATTGCCTCCGATAGATAATCTGGTTTCAACTGCAAAAATTCTAGGCTTAAAAGGATGTAAAATAAGTGGCGGTGGAGGAGGAGGTTCAACAATATGCTTAGAAGACGAAAGGGCACGAATTTTACTATCGACTATTGGTGCAAAAATAATTGACTCAGGAATTAGCCAAGAAGGTGTAATGATAAAGGAAATAAACCAGTAAATTAAGACTTTACTAGTGTGCGGAATAATTGGAGTAATCTCAAAAAATGACGAGAAGAAGCTTGCTACAATAACTGTTCAATGCCTAGAGAGATTAGAATATAGGGGCTACGATAGCGTAGGAGTAGCATCAATGGAAGGTAATGAATTGGAAGTAAGGAAAGCTAAAGGAAGAATTGATGAAGTAGTAAAAAGATTAAATATTCTATCAATGACGGGTAGAGTATTTCTAGGTCACACCAGATGGGCTACGCATGGAGAGCCTAACGACATTAATGCCCATCCTCATACTGACTGTACTAACTCAATAGCAGTAGTTCATAACGGTACAATAAAAAATTTTAGAGAACTTAGGGAAGACTTAGAATCATTAGGTCATAAATTTAAAAGCGAAACTGACACAGAAGTTATTCCACATTTGGTTGAAGAGTTTAAAAAGAGGGGGATGGACTCCTTTTCAGCTTTCAAATCTGCTATAAATTCTATTCAGGGCAGTTACGCAGTTTTAGCAATTATTAAAGGAGAAAATAAAATTTATTTCGCTAAAAAGGATAATCCTTTGATTATTGGTTTAGGAGATAAAATGAATTTCATATCAAGTGATATACCAAGCTTTTTACCTTATACTAATAAAGTTCTTATCTTAATAGATGGAGATGTAGGTTACATAACTCCAGATGAAATATACATAGAGAATGAAGGTAAGAAAGTTAATGTTCTTGATAGGATAAAAATAATAACCTGGGACGCTTCGGCTGCATCAAAAGAAGGTTATGCTCATTACATGCTCAAGGAAATTCACGAAAGCCCGAGAGCAGTCGATGACACTATCTCAGGATTAATTTCTGACATTGAAGACGTTAAGAACGCAATAAAAATCTTAGAGGAGTCTAAAAGAATAATAGTAATTGCAGCAGGAACTAGTTACCATGCAGGATTATATTTCTCTTTACTCCTACAAAGGGAAGGATTTAACGTAATTCCAGTAATAGCATCAGAATATTACAATATAAAAACAAACCAAGAAGATTCAATATTTGCAATAAGCCAAAGCGGAGAGACCTATGACGTGATGATGGCATTAAAAGAATTCAAGGCTAACGGATCTAAAATAATTTCACTAACTAACGTAATAGATAGTGCAATAGCTAGACAAAGTGACGTAAAACTTTACACTAGGGCAGGACCGGAAATTGGAGTTGCAGCAACAAAAACTTTTACTTCGCAAATAGCAGCCCTTCAATTTCTTTATTCCTTAATGAAAGGAGATGATTACACTTACTTAAATAAGGCAAAAGACATCATAAGAAGAAGCTTAGATTTTGAAGGAGAAGCTAAATTAATAGGAGAAGAACTTTCTACAAAGCCCAATGCATATTACCTAGGGAGAGGATTATCCTTACCTTTCGCCATGGAAGGCGCATTAAAAATAAAGGAAATAACTTATTTACACGCAGAGGCTTACGCTGCAGGAGAAAGTAAGCACGGACCTATAGCTCTAGTTGAAAAAGATTTTCCAGTAGTTTTCATAAATCTAGGTGAGCTAGTAGGGGAACTACAAAATAACGTTCAGGAAATGAAAGCAAGAAAAGCTAAGACTTACGCCATTAGCGTTAATGAGAGATTAAACACTGACAAGGAAATATTGCTTACGGTAGAAGATGAAAGATTATCACCATTTGCAGTTACTCCAATAATACAACTAATAGCTTATTATTCTGCAGTCAAGAGAGGAAATGATCCAGATAAACCTAGAAACTTAGCCAAGACGGTGACTGTAGGATGAAAGCGGTAGTACTAGCTGCAGGAAAAGGAGAAGGATTAAGACCTTATACTGAAAAAGAACAAAAGGAGGCTATAACAATCTTAGGCAAAGCTGTAATTTCTCATGTATTATACGGGTTAAAAAAAGCAGGAATAGAGGAAGTAGTTATAGTTACAAACGAACATGAAAAACAAATTCAAGATGCAATAAATGTTGACATTCCCTTCGAAACGGTTAGGCAAAAAAGGGCTGGAATAACTGGAGCAGTACTTGATGGCATGGATAAAATTCCAGATGATGAATTCTTATTAGCTTTCGGAGATATTATTGCTGAACCAGAATTTTACATGAATCTAATGAATTCCTACATAACTGGAAACTCAAAGGCTGTCTTCTCTTTAGTCCCAGTGTCTGAAGGTATGCAAACTTACGGCTTAGCTAAAATAGTCGATAATAGAATTGAAATAGTTAATGAAGGCTCAACACTAGCACTTGCAGGAGCCTACATAATACCTAAGGGAGATTTCACCGATATTTTAGAATATTTCAAAAAGATCTCTCCTTTCTCAAGATACTTCATATGGTCTGGCAAATGGATAGATATCGGTTATCCAGAAGATCTTATTAACGCAATAGAGGTCCTTCTTTCCGATTTAAATAATTCAATTATTTCAGATAAAGCTGAAATTTCAAAGACCGCAGTAATAGGAAAAAAAGTAATAATAGAAGACAATGCAATAGTCGACGATTACTCGGTGGTTAAAGGTCCTGCATACATAGGGAAAAACGCTTACATAGGAAATTATTCTCTAATAAGAGATTATTCGTCTATTGAAAGTGAGGCAAAAATAGGAGCATATTGCGAGGTTGCACATTCATTAGTAGAACCGAGAGCTGAAATTGGATCTAAAAGTTACTTAACTTATACAATAGTAGGAAGAGAAGCAAAAATAGGAGCGTCAGTAATAACAGTAAGTTATCCAGCAAATCCAGTTAGAGGAAGAGAAAGAAAGCTCGGTGCACTGATTTCACCCAATGAAGAAATATATCATGGACAAATTATAGGTCCAAATTATAGAAAATAGCTTCATTTTTGCTCTTTATTTACACTAAATTTCTAACAAAAAGGAAAAAGGCTTATTTAAGCGTAATCAAAAAGGTTAAATGTGGAGCTTATTGATACTAAAAAGCTATTAGAGGGATACAAATTAAAAGATGGAGATAGTGTAATCATAGATAGTGACTCATTATCAATTATAAAGTATTTTCATGGGCTAAAGAAGATAAATTTGATTGCTGATGATAATTTTATATTTGAAGCACTAGAAATTGCAGGATTCTTAAGGGAGCGCCAAGTAGAAATATCTGTTAATAATTTTCCGCCATCGTATGAACCTAAATTAGTTAGACATAAAAAACTTGAGTTCCCTATTACTAGATCCAAAGGAAAAGGATTAACTTGGAAAGTATCGGGAGTAGATTTTTTACCTGGTGATTTCGTCCTAGGAAAGGATTTTCCAGTAAGTGATGAAAGAACCGGAATTTTGGGATATCTGGTTAATAAAAAAGCTGTAGTTATATTTGATAAGTCAAATGGAGATTATATTGAAGGTAAAATAGTTGGAAAGCTAGATGGTGACGAAGAATACCTTGTTAGGCCGAATAAATGGCTAACCGACTTAGTAGTTTTTAAGGCAACCTTTAAAAAAGGCAAGGCAATTGTTGATAAGAAACTCCTATTTTGTAGACCTTTAGGCTCAGTTTTCCTTCCTTTAAATAGGAGGGATGTTTATAATGTTTTATTAAAATTAAAAATTAGATCCTCAGGATACCCGGTTGAGTGTTATGATTATAAAGATTCATGGAGTTAAAGGCGGTTCAGGAAAAACTACGATATCTAAATACCTTTTTTACTATTTTAGAAAGAAGGAAAGGAAAAGAGTATCACTTCATTCTATAGAAGAAATAGTTAAGTGCGATAATCCAGAAATTATAATACTAGATAACGTTAATCTCACAATAAAAAATGGTAATATAGAATGGAAATTGTTCGTTACGGATCCTCAAAGTTTAGAATTAAGCTTAAATTATGTTAAAAAGGATGACGATTTTATCATAGTTAATAAGGTTTCGCCGTTTCCTTGCGAGCAAAATGAAATAATAAAAAAGGTTTATAAGTTTAGATCAGTGCTAGTTCCTTTTAATGGAAAATTATTTTATGAAGAATATGACGAACTAGCAGAACCTACCCTAAATAGGCTAGCTGAAAATTTACTCGGTTTAAGGAAAGACCGCCTAATAGTTCCTTTTCAACAATAATTCGCCTATTTCTTCTCCAATCTCAGTTAACGCATATTTACCCTCATATTTTTTAATTACTCCGTCAACTACTAAGTCAGCTAACTGCAATTTTAAAGTATCTACAGACACGTCTACAAGATCCTTAATATCCTTAAAAGATAACTTTCCTCCTTCTCTTTTTATTACTAGTACTATTTTACTCTTTATCTCGGACGACATTACCTTATCCTTAGCATCCATAAATTAAATTAAGAAACCTAAGAAATAAGCAATCGTGAATAAAAGTTACGTAATCTTGATAATAGGAGGAATATCATTTGGAACAGCAGCAATATTTATAAAATTTTCAGACTTAACTCCTGGGGCTATTGCTTTTTTCAGATTTCTTGTAGCAGGATTAATTTTATCCTTAGGAATTATTGACCTTAAAAAAATAATAAAATATTCTCCATTCGGGTTATTATTATCCCTTCATATGATAACCTTCATATTAGGAGTTTATAATACAACAATCATTGATGCAACAGTATTAGTTTCAACTTCACCGTTTTTTGCCATACTCCTATCACCTTTAAGCAAATTTAAAGCAGAGAGAATCGACGCCGTGATAACTGCTATAGGTTTTTCTGGAGTATTGATTATGAATTATCCCTTACAGTTGGGCTACCTATATGGTAATATAATGTCATTAATATCTGCCTTCTTAATCTCACTTTATACGACATTATTAAGCAGAAACGAAGAAAATCCCCTTATTCTAACCTCAAGCATTTATATATCTTCCTCAATTTTCTCTTTTCCATTCATGATATACCAAGGTCTGGGAAAAATAGATTCAACGTCAATCTTATCCTTACTCGGCTTAATTTTTATACCAACATTAATAGGGCATACAAGCGTTATTTATGCGTCAAATAAAGTTAAACCACAATATATAGAAACTATAAGCTTATTAGAACCCGTAGTTGCATCAATAATAGCAATATTTACCTTTAACCAAATACCTAGTCTTTTTGAAATTTTAGGATCCGCACTAATAGTATCATCGATTATATTTGCGATAAATAAAAAGTAACTATAATATTTACTCATTTATTATTACTACTCATTTCCCTTTTAATCACAAAATAGCCTATTATAACTAATGCTACTACACCTCCAGCTATCAAATAATATAGACAATAAGGAGGCGATGGACGAGGCACTTGAGGAATTACTATTACCTCGTTAAAAGACGGATCAACAACATAAATATATCCATCCCTGTAAATTAAATTGGAAGGTTTCCCTCCAATCGTTATATTTTGAACTACATTACCGTTGGGGCAAAGAACCAAAATTGACCCAGTTCCGAAATCCGTGACATAAATATATCCGTCTGAAGGATCATAAATTGCGTCGTAAGGCTTCAACCCAGCATAGTAATGAAATAAATTACTGCTGGAAGAATTTATTATAGTAAGTTCGTTATTTCCCCAACTAGTTACAAAAATTTCCCCATGACAATATTTAATATTAACAACTCGGCCTCCTATATAATAACTTGTAATAAGATTACCGCTCATATTGTACACGTAAATCGTTCCGTTAAATACACTACCAACGTACAAGAGGCAATTTATTGGATCAAAAGCTATTACAGAAGGAGGGCAATTTAGGCTTATATTTCCTATTATATTACAATTTTTTAATATTATGATAGACTCTAGAACGGGCTCCGTGACTATAAGTTCCTTAGTTTTACAGTCATAAGCAACGTAATAAGGAGTAGAAGTTAAGTTAATAGTCTTCAGCAATTTGCCATTTTCTATTACATCTATCTTATTGCATCCCGACGACGCTACGTAAATTTTATCACCTGCACTGACCATACTTATTGGCTTAAAACTTACATTAATTGTGGAAATTACAACATTGTTGCTCGGATTTATTACACTGATTGTGCTAGAATTGTAATTTAATACATATATATAACCGGAATTGCACAAAATGCATATAGGCTCATTACCTACCTTAATCGCGTTAAAGGGAAAAGCGGATATGATAAGGAATATTAATAATATAATGATAGAGATTTCCTTAACCATATATACGATTAAGCTACGTTATTTAAAAATCCTATCAATACAGAATAAGTATAGAGAAAATACTATTTATTAGCTAACTTCTTTATTACATTGAAATGATTTACGCATTCGAGTACGTGGGAGATAATTTTTACATATTCTGGCTAGGTACAAAAATAGGTACAATAACTTCTGATAAGTTAAGATATAAAGGAATTGCAGAAATTTACATAGGAGAGAAAATTGATAACAACCTAGCCCCAAGAGATATTAACGAATTAGTAAAATCTTGGTACGACGTATTTAGATTGGGTAGATTTTCTAAATACCCATCAGAATGGCTACAGAGTATAATTAACGAATTAGAAAGCGATGGAAAAATACGAAGAATCCTTTTGAAGAGAATGGAAAAAGATATTGAAAGCGAAGACGAAAAGAAGGCTTTAACAATTTTAGGAGACAATATAGTTACTGAAATTAATAACGCGTTAAGAGATTCTCCTTTTACTAAAATAGCTTTCACGGATAGTCTCCATGCTTATATAACAAAACCTCCATACGTACTAAAACCCTATGTTTTTATGAATATTTAATTAATCTACTTCATAAAATTCCATAACCCTTAACTCGCCTTTAATTCTATATTAAAATTTAAAATATTGATTTTTTTAAAATGATTAAAAATCTCATTAAATATCATATACTATTTAGAAAGGAAAATTAAACGGTTTATATCCAAGCTTCATATTAGCTTAAATAGAAAACAGTGTAGCTTCATATAGGATGGTTATAAAATTAACTGAAGAGATAGAAACGAATGACGACAAGTCCAGTAAACTTTGGTTTTATGATAAAAAGAATATAATAGACTGCATTCCTAACTTAGTCGGCTTCTCAGAGAATAAAATAAAGCTTAGAGTAAAGAACTTCTTTTTCTTAAATAAGGCATTAGAATACGAAATTACGAGCTTTATAGGTGGAGGATATATAGAGCATAAATTCAAAAATGAAGATTCCTTATGTTACTTTACTTATAACATTTAATAAAAACAGAAAATCATTTCTTTATCCCTTTCATATTCCGGGAAATTTGAAAGACAAATGAGTAAATACTGGAGGAAATGATGAAGAATCTAAAAAGAAAATACCTTGAACAAAAAACAGTAAATAAGAAAGACGAAACAATATCCTCTAAACTCTCTTCCTTATCTTTTGTAGCAAAGCTCGTTTCAACTTCCAAGTTAATATATTCTGATAAACTAGATATTGGTAAAATAGATATAACTCCTTTCACTGAAGATATCTTGCATAAATTCTCGCAATACCCTATAATTTACATATCAGGGTTTAATGAAGAAAATACTTTTCGACTCCTATTCGTTAACGGAGAACTCAAAGGAGTATACATAAAAATTTCTGACAAAGAGTTTTATTCTGAAGAACAATTATTAAAACTTAAAGGATTATTTCACGTTTCTGTTTACGCAAATCTATTAAAAACTAGTATGGTGACCTAATTTGATTGATCCAATAGTACTGGCAGAAGAAAAAGGAAACAAATTCGTTTGGTTATCAATAGATGAAGCAGAAATGGATAAGGGAATAATAACAAACCAATATTTGCTTACAGTAAAAGATAAAGGCGTATTAATGGATCCCGGAGGACCATTAGTTTTTGAGAGAGTATACAACGCGATGCAAAAGTTCATTAAACCAGAAGACATTGAATACATATTCCTATCTCACGAAGATCCAGACATAGTTTCTGGCCTCTCTTTATGGTTAAGTTATTGTCCCAATGCAAAAATACTAATCTCTGACTTATGGGATAGATTCTTACCACACGTCGGAGTAGATATAAAAATGAACGTAATAAGAATACCCACTCAAGGAATGCAAATTAACCTAAACGGAGATGATTTAAGAATAATTCCTGCTCATTTCCTGCATTCAGTTGGTAACTTCCACCTTTATGATCCAATAACTAAAGTTTACTTCTCTGGAGATTTGGGAGCAGCAGTTTTCCCAAAAGGTTCATGGTATATAATAGTTGACAACTTCGACGAGCACAAGAAATACATGGAGGACTTTCACAAAAAATACATGGCTAATAAAAAAGCAATAGAACTATGGTTAAAACATATTCAAGGACTAGATATTAGAATCATAGCTCCGCAACACGGTGCAGTAATTGAAGGAGATAACGTGAGAAAATTCATTGATTGGATAAAAAGTCTAGATAAAATAGGAATAGATCTCCTAGAAGAAGAACTTAATACCAATACCTAGTCCTTGCAGACTTTAATCCTTCCTTATAGGCCGCATAAGTAATTATGAAGCCAACCCCAAGTGCTGCTACAAATATTATTATAACGTCAATTACTGAAAAGTCGCTAGAATCTATTGCCTTTCTCGCATCTCTTAAATTAGAAAAGAAAGATGAAATGTAAGCCCAAGCATCAAATATTGTGGCAAAAGCATTATAGGCAGTTATTAATCCTGCCTTCCAACCTCCTCCTTTTGCAGTACTTACAGCGCTCAAATAAGTTGCAATAACTCCCCATATAATAATTTCCAGGCCAAAGACTAAGTCAGAAAAAGATAGTATGAAAACGGCAGTAGAAACTGAAATATAACCTAAAATTCCCAAAACTATTGCTATAATTAAGCTAAGAACGTAACTCATTGGCAAAAATCCGCCTAATGTATAAAGGAGTTTTCCTAAACTCTTTTTATATGCAGAAATTTTACCGCTATTATAGGAATTCCAAATAGGTATTATTATATCTATTATGAAAAAGATTATATCAAGTATTAAACCTAGGCACATTACTTTTCTCCTGTCCTTTAAGTATAAAAAGTCTTTCAAGATTACTTATTTAATTTCCATCATATTATATTCTATGATTCTAGGAGTATTAAGCTCAGACAAGCTAGTTACAACAACTAACGCAATTTTGACAGAGATATTTACAGGAATAAAACAAGTTGATAAAATCTTTATATTATCAGAGGAAAAGACAAAGAGAGATTATACAAAACTAGGAGAGATTACTAGGATAGTGGGAATTAATCCGGAAATTGAGGAATTAGAACTAGGTAAAGGATTAAAAATTTGGAGAGAGAAATTGAAAGATATCGATATGGACATTGCTGATATAACTCCAGGGAGAAAATATATGGCATATTCAATAATAGCTTATTCAAAAGCAAAAGAAGTACGTTACATTTACATAAAAGAAGAAAGCAAAGGTTACCACATTTTTGGTTACATTCCATTTAACGAAATGGAGATCGTAAACATGAGAACAGGAGAAAAAATTAACTTCGACCCTCCACAAACTATTAAAGGCCTGCCTAATGATAACGAATTATCAACTACAGCAACTGATTCGTTAATAAATATTTACAGTCTTCTAGGAAAAGTTACAATAGAAAACCACTATAGAGAGATTCAAGAATTTGAAATCTCGGATCCTAAAGACGAGAACGAAGAATTATGCCTATTAAGATCAGGGTTCTTAAGATACAAAGAAGAGGATGAAATAAAGAACGAAGCCCAAAAAGGTTCATTCTTCATAGCTGATACAAACACCTACATAAAAATAGGGCCTAGATTAAAGTTTCTGACATACTCAAAAATAGGTTACAGATTATTAGCCTCAAGGGCTACATATAACGAACTACAGAACAAGACATCTAGCACACAAAAAGACGAGAAACTTTACCACTTTTATATGGGTATGGAAAGTTACAGATCATCGCACACGCCTCCAATTTCAGAAGATAGAAGATTTGGTGACACAAACTTATTAGAAGAAAGTAAAAGACTGAAAAGTGAATTACCTGACAAATTAGTATTAATAACCGCTGATGTGATGTTAGCTAACTCAGCAAGATCTAAAGGAGTTTCAACTATACTTTTAAGAAACGTAAATAAAGGAAAAGGAGATATAGGAGTTTATTTAAATTGCGTGAAATACTTCACTCAAAATTCTATAATGGTAGAAGGTAAAAAAGTTGCGGAAATTCCAAAAGTCAGAGAATATGAGGAAAAAATAAGAGTAAAAACCATCAAGGAAGAATTAAACTACCCCTTCTTACTTTCGATTACTGAGAACTTCCTGAAGTCTTAGCTTCCTCCTTTTTCTCTCCTTCCTCTTTCTTAGGCCTCTTAAACCTCACAATGTTAGCCTCAAAAGATATTTTAGCCTTCTCACTCTCACACTGCACAGTTATCTTACCGTTAGCTTCATTCAAAGGAGTACACTTAGCCTCATACTTCTGAGCAAGCTCATCAACAAAATTCCTAAACCCAATGCGTTCCCTAAACCTTATTCCAGAAAGTTCAATAGTATGGTCAGTTACTGTTAACTTAGGCTCCTCCTTATCCTCACCCTTCTTTTTCTTTGAGAATCTCTTAAGTATGCCTTCTAATTTAGCCTTCTCAGAATCAACGTTTTTACCTTCTTTCAATTCCACTTTGACATCAACGTAATATTTAACAACCTTCATATCATTCAACAAAAGGTAAAGAAACTATTAAATCTAACTAAAGAGGCCTTGCTCACGTTAGAATAGAAGTTACATCCTCAATAGTGTTAGAACAAATAACGAAACCCCTATGTCCTTCAACCATCTTAAAATCTACGTTACTAAAGAAGATCTTACACAAACCAATAAGCTCGCCGAAATCCCAATACTTCAACTCGATTTCTGCCTTCCTTCCAGAAATCAAATCTATATAAAGCCTCTTAAACATACCACGATATTCGTCGTAACCCTCATGAATAGATAACAAAATCTTATCCTTCCTAACTCTTTCAGGAAGAATTTCCTTATACCCTGAGGTAATGATATAATTATAAAACATGTTATGCCCTTGAATTATTAGACTTCCTCCAGAATTTAGGGAAAGCTTAGAAGATAATATAAACTTAGCCATATCAAAAGTTGAGAAGGTCGCATGAGAATTACCATACATTAAAATTATATCAGCCTTTATACCAAGCTTATGTATTTCCCTTGCATCAATAACGTAAGTTTCTGCCTCAAAACCTAATTCGTCTCTAGAAAACTCCTTAGCTTTCTCTAAAGCCCTAGGCCTTAAATCAGTAATTATAAGCCTAACTTTAAAACCTTTAGACAAAAGATTCTTAGAAAGGGCTATCCCACCAATTCCGGTACCTCCAGCCACCTCTAATATCGTCAAACTACTCTTACTTACCTCTATTGACAGCCCACTAAACTCCTTTAATGCCCTGTCATATCTATTCCTCGATTTATTAATGTCCTCTTCCCACTCAACGAGCTCTAGAACTTCGGAAAGTTCGCTCATATACAGAATTATTACAATAGAATATTAAAACCTTCAAGCGTAAAATTATGTCCATCTCTCCCTCGGCTTAACTACTATTCATTATATTATTTTTGTTAATATAATTGTAATTAAAGTAGCAATTATTCCGCCCATGAATCCAAAGAAGTACATCCTCATATCATTCCTTAAATCATCAATACGTTTGTTCAAGGCATCAATCTTAGCATCCACATAACCCTTTAGCTCATTTTCTAGTGAGTTAATATCAGCCTTCAACTCCTTCCTTAGGTTATCCACTTCTTTCCTTACATTATCTATATCATTCTTCGTAGCTACATCCTTAATTACGCTATTTAGAACTAGAATTTTAATCTCGTCGTTCTGAGCAATACCAACAGCTATCCTTTTAACAAATTCCTTATACGCATTCTCATCCTTATCAAACTCTTCTAGCATTTGCTTTGTTAAACTCACATTAATCATATATTATCCCAGAATTTAAAAACACTAGAGAGCAAAACAAAGTGCGAATTCTCTTAAATTTATTACTTCTGGGGCAGAAGTTAAATTCTGGGGCAGAAGTTGTTATTTGACGAAAGGCCAAAAGACAGGAAAGAAGACCTATTTGACAGAGAAAAAGAAGTTGAGGAAATAATAAACAATATAAAAAGACCCCTACTGCTCATCTCAGGGGTTAGAAGGATAGGCAAAACCTCAGTACTCCTAGTTTCACTGAACGAAGCTAAAGAAAATTACATACTCGTCGACTGCAGGAAACTAAAAGAAAACTACGGTAGAAAAGAACTATACTCACTATTCTCTGAAGCATTATCCTCAAAAATTTCCTATTTGAAAGACGTCCTAGAGAAAGTCAAAGGGATAAGTATAGCAGGAAATTACGTTGAAATAAAATGGGGAGGGAAGAACTACATATCATTATCAAGCCTCTTCGACGAGCTAAATAAAAAAAGATTAATCATAGCAATAGACGAAGCACAGAGACTAAGAGGGCCATTAAGCAAAGAAATAAAAGATGCCATAGCTCACGCTTACGACTACGATAGAAACTTAACTTTCATTCTTACCGGTTCAGAAGTAGGTTTATTGCACGAATTAATAGATGTGGAAAACGAAAACTCCCCGGTTTACGGAAGATATTACCTAGAAATAACTCTGGACAGATTTAACAAGGAAAGGAGCAGAGAATTCCTACATAGAGGATTCCAAGAGATTTCAATAAAGGTTGAGGATAAAATTATTGAAGAAATAGTAAATTATTTCGACGGAATACCAGGCTGGTTAACATTTGCAGGTAACGAATACGCAACAAAGGGAAAAATCGAAGAAGTAAAGAAAACTGCAGTAAAAGTTGCAAAAGGAGAATTAGAAAACCTAATCGAAGAAAAAACAAAAAAGGTATCTTACATAACGGGGAAAAGATATAGGAATGCATTAAAATGTATTGCAAAAGGAGAAAACTCTTGGTCCAAACTACTCTCTTGCATGGAAAAAGAAGAAGGTTCAACGATCTCCACAAGCGTATTAGATAATATAATACAAAACTTGGAAAAAATGAGCATAATAAAAGATTACGAGTTCCTAGATCCAATATATAAAGAAGCGTCAAAATTATTATAATAATAATAAATGTGTAGGATATTTTATCAGCTATATATTCTATATATTTTACGCTTTTTACTTTATCTATATTAGTTATACTTAAATTCCGTTTTCCTAATTATCTCACAAATGAAATTAACAGATGCGTTAAAACCCTTGGACGACAAAAAATTCGACATGTTCCACATAAAGAGCTTACTAACTACGGGTATGGGAGTATTTACAGACGGGGTTTGGGCTTCATTGAATTTTCATGAATTTGTATCCAATTCTCAGCCCTTGGGCTTCAACGGAGTCACGGGGAAACCCGTTACCCCTCCGCCCCTTTAGCGGGATAACCCCAACCATCAGAGTGTTGCCATCTGATGGGGAAACCCGCACATCTTTTAGCCACACCTTTCGGGAAAACCCATCCACATCTGGTGTGACTGTACTCATCTTTACCATTTAAAGTATATAAACTTCACGGTTTATCGGAAATTGCTGACAACGGCAATCTATTATCTTCAATAAGCTTAGTAATCCTAGACGTGATGTCAACATTCGGAATAACAAAACCAAATCCATCATACACTTTCTGGCTAGGAGTATTGGACGGAACAGTATTCATAGGAGCAGCACTTGGAGCTATCATCTTCGGAATATTAGCTAACAAAGGAAGAAAAACCTTTTACGGAGTAGACGTTGCCCTAATGACGATGATAAGTCCGTATCCTTCACCTAAGAATTTCATCCTTTCCTTTAAGGCAGTATTCCCTGAACTTCTTCCCTCCATATTTCTGCCACTTACGATAAATTAGCCCCCTCTTGTACAGTCTCGTTAAGTATACTAGTAACTCATCACGCGGTATTCTAGTTTTCTCTTCAAGGCTCTCTAAAGTTGCACAGCCGTGAGATAAAATTATCAATATTTTCTCAGTATTTTGGAGTTTTTGCACAATATTTTAACGTGTAAAATCTCCTTAATAAACCTTAAGTAGGATTAATGCTTTGTGGATCTGTTCAATTTTTCTAAGAGACTACATTAAACTTACTTTTAATTCTACTGCAGATTTAGAATTTATACTGAAGAAGTGAGTTTAGAGCCTAAGAAAATTCAACTAGCCCACAAAGCAGTAGGATTAAGGATTATGTAAATAGCCTTACAGCGCTGCAAAAAGCATCTTTCTAATTCTTACCCATCAGTATTAACAGATTTGTTAATACTGTTTCCATTATCGTGAGAGCGAGGTAATTCAAGTAAAAAATTTTTGGATCCCGGCAGGATTAATGGTAGAGTAATAGTATATACTTGTATAACTTATATCTATTGAGGGATATTGAGAATTTTTATGCTACTTTATCTATACCATATAATGAAAAAATGGCAAGAGGTCATACACCAAAAAATGCCGTCGTCAACAGTTTCAGATAAGCCGTGAATTTTATGTCATTTGATATTATTTAACATTCCTAACTCTTCTCGTGAAAGTTTATAAATTTTGTAGTTACATACTATCATGTAGAAGAGAGCCCTACAGTGAACTCGATGAGCAATGTGAGGGGAGGAAGGGTTCGATGAGGCTCCCTATGTCCTTGAAGGGAGTGGTTTAGCTCCCGTAGACGGCATGGGGAGCCGGACAGGGGGAATGAGGACGAGAGGTTGAATACAAGTTCATGAAACCTCAATGAAAGTCCGACCCCCATCAAAGAATGGAAAAACAAAAGATTGCCTTGATTAAAGAATTAGTTTACAAGCAATATTTCAAGGCTAAGAATAAGGAGTAATAATGACATTGTAGTTTAAGATTTTACTTCAGTAAACTGGGGAGTTAATACAATTTTTCTAACGAGAATAGAAAGCTGGGATCCTTACATACGCTTATACTACTTACTTAACAATTTTTCAAAATTCAATAGGAGAATTCTATTAGCATGTCGTTTTAATAACCTCTTTACAGAGTTTATACATATGAGAATTGTTGAAGATAAGGATGGAGAAAGGTTTCTAGTGATCGAGTCAGATGAGGACTTTGAGAAGTTTAAAGAAGATTTGTTAAATATTGCTAGAGAAAAAGCTAAGGATCGTGCCCGTAAACCTTCTTATGAGACCCAATCTCCCAAATGAAAACTATACAATTTTTTGAATCCACACTGTAAAGTATTCTTATATCTCTAGTAACCTCAATAGAAAACATAGTATTGTTATATTTATCCTTACCTAATTTTTCCCTGGCGTACTTCAA
>Ga0208549_100153_pt1 | contig 33965 bp, 27 predicted proteins | sample BED_host_MetaG_FD_187135 | JGI IMG/M metagenome (GOLD analysis project Ga0208549, IMG submission 187135) | Hot spring microbial mat communities from Yellowstone National Park, Wyoming, USA - BED_host_MetaG (SPAdes) (version 2) | ecosystem: Environmental > Aquatic > Thermal springs > Hot (42-90C)... | reverse complement strand
TCTTGTGGTTTCGCGGGGGTCGAAGCTTGAGCCTCCCACCAATCCACCAACCCACCTTCCTGACCCACCCGTGTACACTCGACTTCGAGACTGGGAGGGGTGGAGGGAGAGCTTCTCGAAGCACTCCGAGCTCTTCCCTGAAGAGTCTGAGCCCGTAGGAGCAACACGGCGGCCACCACCTCGAGCCTGTGAGAACCACTTCTTGTTCCCCCCAACAAAACAACCAAGTTCCTAAAGGCACTCAAAGATGTCCACGGGTGTTGGGCTCCACGTGTATTCACCTATTCAACCGCGCGGAGCTCACCACGTTTAAACCTTAGCCACACAGGTCACGAGAAAGTACCAAAGTTTTTTAGAAAAGCTTGATATTTTAGTCTTAGGTTTTAGGGTCTACATTTATCTTTCGAATAGCTATCGTTTACCATTTTACGGGTTACCGAAAATTTCCGTTAAGACTCGAAATGCTTATCAGAACGACTGAATAAAATGACTTATGGCTATAAAAATAGGTGTTTGCCCCGTTATAATAGAATACCCTCCTCAAGAGATACTTTCAAGAATTCATCTATATGAGCAGGTTGGCTTTGACCTTATTTGGGAAGGAGACCATACCCTCCCTTGGCATCACACTGGGGGGCATAGTGCAAGCGCTTTAGTTATGGTTGAAGCATACTTACAAATGACAAAGAGGATACCTGTGCATTATATGGTATCTGGAATTGGAATTAGGCACCACCCATACGACATTGCTCTTCAAATTGCCACGATGTCTATAATCCATAACGGAAGAGTCGGACTCCACATAGGTACAGGGGAAGCAATGAACGAAAAGACTACAGTCGGAAAGTGGCCCTCCGCAGGAGAACGAATAAGACGAACGGAAGAAGCAATAAGGCTAATTAGGTTCTTTTGGGAATCTAATGATTACGCAAGATTCAATGGAAGATACTTCAAAACCTTTTCTTATATTTATGATAAACCGCGAACTAAGATACCACTAATTGGTGTAGCTGGTGGTCCTAAAATGGCTGAAATAGCTGGTATGCTTTGCGACGGTTTGCTTTCATTGGGTTCAACCGACTACTTGAAAAGCGTTATATTGCCGGCTTTTGAGAAGGGTGCTAAGAGTGTTGGAAAGGAGCCCAGCGCACTTCAAAAGATGGTATTCATAGACACGTCATACCACCCCGACCCTGAAAAAGCCCTTCGTAAGGCGCGATTATACGGTGGAGTGTTAATACCTGAAAGTTACTCGATGATTCAAGACCCTCGTATTATCGAGCAAAGGTCAAACTTAGTTAAAGACAGCGCATTAATGGATGTTTTTGCAATAGGGTCTACCCCAGAAGAGATAATAAGAAAATATGAATCTTACAAGAAGATAGGTTTCGACACGCTTATCTGGGCCGAAATCAGTCCTGACCCGCTAGTCAGCCTTGATGCCTGTAGAGAGATTATTCCAGCCTTAAAAAGTATTTAATAAGGCTCACGTGTTATCCTCTGGTATTTCTTAATCTACTCACTGATCAACCGTAAAGGTTTTAGGATAACCCGCTGAAGGGAAAAAGAAGACCATAACTAGATCTTGGTCAAACTGATTTTCTATACCATGTGGAACCTTGGCCGGAATATATATGAAATCACCTTCTTCAAAATGAAAGGTTTCTTGGCCTCCAATAATATTGCCTTTGCCACTCACCACATAAGCTATTTCTTCCACCTCATGCACCATTTGTTTTGTAATTGTTCCTGGTTTAAAAACAGAATAACCACCGGTCACAGTCCCCCCGTTAACTTGAGCTGAGGATAATATAATCCTTGAAAAGCTTCCATTTGTGAGATTCAACGTATTACCCTCTGTGTATTTCTTTACGGTAATTCCCGCCATAGACTTGTTTTCCTTAACAGACTTATATGCATTGCCCTATTGTGCAACTTGTGTTCGGATATTACGCTACCACGCTTGGAACGCACACCCATCCACACCTTATATAGTGGCATGGGAATCCTGGATTCACGAGAAACCTACTCTCTCCCAGCTTTCAGGGGGACACTTTATCTAGACGCGGTGGCCAAGACGGGGTGCACTGGTTTAGAAGCGTGACGCAGGTAGCCTAGAGGGGGTACCAACACTCTCTATCTAAACACCATCTCGAATCAACTCTAAGGTTTTATACGCAACTTTCTCGCAAATTGTAACGAACAAATCGAGCACTACCGTATCTTTAAATCGTCCAGAATAATATTAGCAGTATTTAGACCAGGTAGTCCACTAACGCCCCCGCCTGGGTGTGTTCCAGCACCCGTTATGTATAGCCCTTTTATAGGGGCCCTATAATGTGAGATGCTCGGCAAAGGTCTAAGGCTGAACATTTGTTCTATTGACATGTCCACATGTAAGAAATTTCCGTACGGTAAATTAAGATCTTTTTCTAAATCAACTGGTGTTATAATTTGTCGCCACCTAACCGAGTCCCTAATGTTAGGACAATATTGACAAAAAATTTCAAAAATCTTATCTGCCTCTTCTTCCCTAACGTCTTCCCAAGTACCCTTTCTTAGAGCATAAGGAGTATACCTCGTTTCCAAGCTAAGAATATGTTTGCCTCTAGGAGCTAGACTCGAGTCATATATGGTAGGTATAGAAACCATTAGGCCTGGCTCTTTTGGGTTAATGCCAAAATTGTATTCATAGTAAGCTCTTTCCAACGCCTCTATTGATGGAGCTATATAAGTAGCTGCTCCCAAATATTTTGCTTGATCATTCTCATAAAGTTGCTTATACTTAGGTGCTCGATCTAAAATAAGGTCAACCTTCATTGTTATGCCCTTTGACACCCTTATCTTCTGGATATCTCGAAGAAACTTCTTATCAAGGTTTTCGTTTGGAATAAGTTTCAAAAAGGTTTGTTTAGGATCTATTGCAGAAACTACTATTCGCGCACTAATAACTTTTCCTCCTTTGATCATCACACCAATTACTCTATTTCTATCCACTAGTATCTTCTCAACTTCGGAGTTAACTAAAACGGTCGCTCCTTTTTCTCTCAACATTCTTGTCAAAGCTTCTGTAAGGGAGCCAGCGCCTCCGAAAGGTCTAGCTAATCGAGTCGCCATTAAATGCCATCCAGCTGTCCAACCAGTTCCCTTCTGGGATGGAGGAAGCCCAATGGCAGCAGCACCTAAGAATGCTATGGGAACCTTAATATAATCTGTTTCAAAAAACTCATCTAGAATATCCTTTTCGCTACTTAAGATAACTCGGAGAAACTCATCAAGATGACTTAGCCCGATTTGTGCAAGATCGGACAAGGACGGAGGCGGGATTTGCGAGAGTATCCTAATCGTGTCATTAACCATACCGAACTGCTTAAATAGCTTACTATACATACGAGCATCTTTTTTTGAGATTCCCATAATATTCTTAACGGTCTTTTTAAAATCTCGATAGAAAACCGAACTTTTTCCGTCCAAAAAAGGTGAGAAAATCACAGGGTCGACTTGATAGTATTGTAGACCATACCGTTCAAGACCAAGTTCCTTTATTATAGGCGTCCAATGTATTAAATATTGTTCAAAACTATACGTGTTAATCTTATAGCCAGGAACTTTTTCTTCAGTCTTGACGCACCCGCCTAGTGAAGGTGACCTTTCAATCAAAATTACGTTGAGCCCGAATTTACATAAGTAGGCCGCTGTGACCATGCCATTGATTCCACCACCAATTACAACAATATCAAACTTCAAGTCAGGTCTAAATAAGTATTGCAGTAATATAAAAACTATTACGACATACATGAGGGACCCTAGGCAGATAAGAGCTTCGTGCTAAGGTTAAAACGATGATCGCCCTTAACTGTGCGAATCGTTCCCATAGAGAAACTAGCGGCTATGGCTCGTAATCACCCTATTTTCATCCGTGATAAAACCATTCGGAGCAAAAGCAAAAGACTAACCACAAAACGAGCAAAGTTCTGCCATTTGTGATAATACATTATGCTTTGTTACATAAACAGCGTGATTATGTAAAGCATTATCATGTAAATTGAACACTTTGGTTTGCTTGGTTCAGCCGTGATGATTTACACAAACGCCATAATTAATAACATTTAGGCGACAAAGCAATCTTATAGCAAAGCATTTAAGGTGTGGCGTGTTTTCGTGTGCTTTTGTGACTGAAAATACAGTTAACACAAATAGTCCGATTATCTTATGTTCTATTCACCACCTTCCCTCTCTCTGCATACCTAGAATTTTCTGAATCGATTCCAACTTCAGAGTTGTTTGATGTTTATAAAAGCCTTCTAGACGAATATCTAGCATAGCATAGGCATTTTCGAAAATGACAATACTGTTGCGCTGGTCAAGGTTTCTTTTGACAGAGATCTACAAGGCTAAATCGTAGGGAAGTAATACCCAACTTATCTACACAGCATCGCTTAGCCGACCAGTACCATTTTTATTAGAGACAAAATAAAAATAGTTAATACTATTAATTCATTAGGAAAAGTTGGATATTCATTACCACTAGGAGGTAGAAATCACTAATCTCGGAAGGGTCTCTAGATTAGGAGCCTAAAGCGTATGTAGCAAACGTATAATACCATGATAGGGTGAGCACAAAAACGATTCTGACGCAATTCGCAGGCCCGTTGGAATGTTATAGACCCACTGAAAATGGTATTAAAGGTTATAGGTGAAAGATCAAGTCAACTTATATCTTTAGCTAAAGCAAGACATAACTTGCTTTGAGAAAAGTTCCAGCATTCTAAAGAAGCTGTCCATGTCTGGATACATGAACTTTAGTTCTGTTATGTTAACACCTGCTCCTTCATAGGCTTCCAACTTTTTAATTATTTCTGTAGGCGAACCGACCAAGCTTCTCCTTTGAGCTTCTTGGATATTACCGAAGTTTCTGTTTAAAGTGGGACCAACCCAGCCTAATTCATTCGACTCCTGAGCCAATGCAGTGAACATCTCATGGACAACCATCACAGTGTTGCTATTCCTACCAGATTTTGAAAGACCATCTTTGATTCTAAATATTCCCTCGGCGATCTCCTCTGGCGTCAAGTAGGCAGGGATCCAACCGTCGCCACATTCAATCACTCTACGTAGTGCTCTCTCACTTATGCCTCTCTCGCCGCCGCCTATTAGTATCTTTAGATTATCAGAAGGCTTTGGGAACATCTGGATATTTGAAAAGTTAACATAACGACCTGAAAAGCTCGCGTTCCGTTGTCTCCATATAGATTTCATTGCTAAAATATACTCGTCGGTAATCTTACCTCTCTCATGATATGACACACCCACCGCTTCGAATTCTGGTATAGTTATATTTGGCGCACCCGGGGCAACCCCCACACTAATTCTACCATGAGACAAGACGTCTAAATTAGCTAACTGTTTGGCCAAAACTATTGGGTTCCTAAGAGGAAGCACGATAACCGCGATTCCTAAATTAATCCTTTGAAATCGACCCGCAATATATGTAAGGGTTGTGATCGACTCGAAAAAATTGGGCTCTTGAGTGTGTTTTAATGCATCAACAGCACCCGCAGAAAGGTGGGTTTGATGCTCTTTTACGCTCCATAGGATATGGTCGTGGACCCATACCGAGTGAAAGCCTAACTCCTCTGCCTTTTTTGCTGTGTCAACTATATTCTTTTCGTTAGCTAGAGGGCCTGAGTTAGGTAATCGAACGCCAAATAACACTTTTGGCACCCATATAACTAATGTTCCGGCTTCTTGGGGATTTCAGATGTCCAATAGAACGCTTCGCCTCTTTTAGCCTTGGCATCTTCTTCCTCTGCGGCTAAAACACATTCCATACCCGAATCCACCCAGCTACTCATACCAACCAAGTATACACATAGTGCTAGGGCCTCTAACACCTCTGCAGGGGTTGCCCCAGCCCTAATTGCTTTTCTCGCATGTGACCGCCCTCTCTCCCCACGTCCAGTGGCAACTTCCACCGCAGTCATAATAAGTTCTCTGTATTTGGTAGGAATTTTGAACCCGCCAGAGCCTTCGGAAGGTATAGCTACCCTCCTTAAAGCGGCAATTGCGTCAGCCAGATCGGGGTTATACTTATCTATAACCTGAAAAACCTCGTGAACTCTACCCATCTCTTTGATAAGGTATTCTTTAGTATCTTCTTTCATATAAAAAAGAAATGCACTCTAGTATAAAAGCATTTTTAGTCTAAACAGGAACCAAAGGCAAGGTCCATGTGAGTGATATATCAGCTTAATAACGGACACCAAGATAAGGGCTACGATGTCACGCCACTCACCCATTCGCAACTAAACCTCTCCATCAACCACTGCCTCAATTGGCTGCTTTTTAAAATGGGTTAAGGGATGCTTGATGCATGAAGCTCGCCTCATCGTTCTGACCAACATGACTGACAATCCATTGGCCGTGCTAGATCCACGAACTTTACGTACTTATCTGAGAGAATATAAACTGTCTTTGTTATATATGGGTAAGAATAAGGATATTTGTAAGTAGCTAACAGTAAATATGTGTTTGTTGGAACTGGGATCAACAAGCTAACGTTAAATGCAACACTAATGAACAAAAATGGCAAAATGCTTAACGACGTAAAGATAAGGTCTGAGCCAGATAGCTTGAAGAATTTCTACGAATATTTCCTGAAGAAATCACTGGTCGTAAGAGTTCAACATGGTACCTCAAACGGTTCGAGTATGGGCTTAACTGTCTGCTTATGTAAAGAGTTATTCAACATAATACTCGACATACACAGTTCTTCCTGAAAGGCAAAACGTTATCCCGTCCAATCCAAATAAAAACAAAAGCAATAGCATCCCCAAAAGTGTAGAGAATAAAATAGATGCTCCCCCTTACCAACCTTCTCAGGGGAGGATACGTAGCCAAGAAATATATACCACCAAGTGAAGTAGTCAAGCTCAAGAAGCTTGTGAGGCCTAGACCTAGCCTTGTAAGAGCCAGAGTAACCATCAAGAATAAGGTTCATACAAAGCTGCTAATGTAAGATATCAAGATAGACGGTTATCCTTATCACTTAAGAATACAAAAATCAGATAGCTGGGGGTTCAAAATGAATGGATATTTGAATGTGGTTGAGCCATTAAATGATGAAATAAAGGAAGCATCGACATGATAACGAGTATTGCCGAAAACAATGATAAGACAAAGAACCCGATGACTAGTCCAGAAATATCCTATTATTCTTTATTGATGGCATAAGTAAAATAGGTGACATAAGCGGTTTCACTTATTCAAACTATCTTGTCCCGTATTTAGGCCCTTCACAATCAACCCATTCATCAGAAAAAACACATCCTTTGATCGAATAACAAAGCGGGGAAACAAACATCTAAGGTGCATACTCAGCTAGGTAACTTTGGCCAACATTCAGGAATGAGCTCGATGTAGCAATTAACAAATTCTGTGCGAAATCAAAAGGAAAAAGTGGGGGCCAATAGTAATAACGACAGCATCAACCAAACTGTTAGGGATATATACTGGGTACTAAAGGAGCGGCGACCACATCACAGTTAACGAGCTATGACTGCGTTTTTTGATGGAGGGAGAGCCTCTCGGCGTCTTAGTTGTGGGTTGGCACTTTAACAAGTACCGGCGGCATATGACAAGGGGGAATGCTCCGGATAAATGATTGGTACGCGCTCTTTCTCCCCCCTGAGAGGCACCGCGCCCGTGTCAGATGGGAGAGGTGGTTGTGGCCCCCACTGTGTTCCTAAATCGCTCACGTGGGTACCCGGACACTTAGAGAGCAGGCGCCTTCTGTACTGGCCATTAGAAATTCTTACTCCTTTACAAGAAGAACAAGTGGTAACAGGATACCTTATCACGAAGTAAACTGTGTGCTTCTTTGTAGAAAAATTAGTGGACGGTAATGCTAGGTGTCTACGGCTGACCGTGACACCCAGACCAACATTATCCCATTCAACTGGTTATGGGCATATACTTAAAATATAGAAAAGTCAAATACCAACTTTATATTGATTTATACCTAATTTTAGGTTCTCATAAGGGAGTTTATGGTAGTATCAGCTTGTAGTTAAGGGATTATGACACGCCACCAACCTCGAGCCTAGATTAACCTCAAGAGACGGTTCGATTTTATAACAAATATCTGTTGCAAACTTACATCTGTTAGCAAAGCTACATCCACTTTTTACGGCGTCTCCCTTGTAGGGTCGTTCGGGAATATCATGTCCGTTCCGTGCAGACCCTCCAGCCTCAAGTCGTGGTGCCAAGTCTACTAATAAGCGCGTATATGGATGCATCGGCTTGGCAATTATTTGCAAAGTGTCGCCACTTTCTATGATTCTACCATGGTACATTACAACAATTTTCCCTCCCATAACCTTCGCCGCAGCTAGGTCATGTGTTACAAACAGCAAGGACATGCTGTGCTCTCGTTGAAGATCCAGTAACAAGTTCAACACGCTTATCCGCTTGGAAGCGTCTAACATTGTAACTGGTTCATCGGCTATAAGCACTTTCGGGTCCGACGCGAGTGCTCGTGCAATGCTAATTCTTTGGAGCTGCCCCCCACTAAGTTGGTGGGGTAATTTTCCTTGAATTTCGTTTAAATCCAACCCGACCTCTGTAATCAACTCGGAAACTTTTTTCCGAATTATATCTTGATTAATCTCCTTCCTCAAATATTTGATCGGAGCAGCAACGGAAGTAAAAACATCCCATCTGGGATTTAGCGAACTAAAAGGATCTTGAAAAACCATTTGCACACCCGCACGGTACTCAAAGAATTCTTTCCCTGATAACCTCCGAATGTCTTTTCCCATATAACTCACGTATCCTTGCGTAGGGTCCATAAGCCCAGCAAGACACTTAGCCAGTGTAGTCTTCCCGGAACCACTTTCACCAACTACCACCACGGTATCCGAACGACCTATCCTTAAGGATACATTTTTCAAAGCAGTAATTGTCGTTTTTTTTCTTTGAAACAGTCCCTTATAATTAATAAACTCGACGCTTAGCCTCTCTCCTAATAGTATAGGTAAAGACATATTATCTTCGCCAAACTTTTCTAATAAAGATGACAAGCCACCAGCCTACCTCCGTTCACCACCCTGAGACAGGGTTTTTCCTGCCAACATCTTGATAGAGCAAACCTACAAAACCTCGCGTATTTGCAACCAACGTTAGCAACATTGTTGGGTTGCTCATTTCGATAATTGGGGTCTATAATGCTGTTCTTATCAATAGTTAGGGCTGACTTAATCAGATTCTGTGTGTACGGGTGTAAAGGCGAGGAGAAAACATCTCTAAGTGAACCCATCTCGACAATCTCCCCACTGTACATTACTACAATATTTTCCACAATTCCCGGCAGCAATGTGATTTCATGAGTAATGAAAATCAATGAAAGACCCATCTTTAGAACGTTTTCTTTTAAAATTAACAGTATTTTTTTCTGAGTGACTACGTCGAGTGCACTTGTTGGTTCATCTGCTATTAGGATCTTAGGGCAAAGGGCTAGAGCCATTGCTATGACCACCCGTTGTTTCATACCACCGCTAAGTTCGTGGGGATAAAGATTCGTCTGTTCACGATCTAAACCCACCTCTTCCAAAAGGGCCAAACCTCTTTCACGGGCTATTGGTCTTGGCACATGTTCGTGCACCCTTATCACTTCCTCTATATGACTTAGGGCTGTCTTTACCGGGCTTAAAGAATTCATGGCGGATTGAAAAACCATAGAAACTTCCCTCCATCTATAGCTTAGTAAACGCTTAGGAGGCATAGAAAGCACATCTTCACCATTATATTCAACCCTTCCTGCGATGACCCTACCAGACCCTTCAATTAAATTCATTATGCTTAACGCTAAAGTAGTCTTTCCGCTTCCAGATTCGCCCACCAACCCCAACGTATATTTGTTACTAGGGATAGTTAGACTAACTGAGTTCAATGCAGTTATGGATTTTTTAGCAGTAAAATATTTTACCGATAGATTGGTTATTTCAAGCAGTTTGGACATTAACTACTCTCAACCTCGGATTTGCTACCTCTTCAAGTGAGAAACCTATCAAAGCAAAACCAGTAGCTACTAAACTTATGCTTAGACCAGGAGCGAGTATCCACCACCAATCACCATAATAAAACGCAAATTGCTGAGCCCAGTAAAGCATACTACCCCAACTAATCAAATCTGGATTACCGACCCCAAGGAATTGAAGAGCAGAAACTAACACTATTCCGGTAGCGACTGTGAGTACAAAGTATGCAATAGCTATTGGCGCCACCTCTGGCACTATAATTCTCATTATTATGCTACGGTTCTTTAACCCACTTAACTTCATAACATCCACGTAAGGCAACCCCTTGATCACGAGTACTTGAGAGTAAATTGAACGAGCAACCACTGGCCATAGTACAACCATCATTATTAAGGCTATCAAGGTATTATTCACGGGAAAGAGAGAGCCTAGCAGTACCATTAGCGGAAGTGGAGGAAACGTTAACATTGCGTTCGTAAGAACGGCCATTAAAGCCTCCAACCTTCTATAGTATCCTCCAAGTATACCTATAAGGAGGCCTAACAATACCGCGCCCGAAGCCGCCTCTACTCCGACCCCCATCGACGGATATGCGCCCACAACTAGCTGGCTAAAAATATCTTGGCCCAAATAATTGGTTCCAAAAATGTGTTTGGAGCTTGGTGGACTATTTACGGAGGAAGACGTGGCATAAGGCGAGTAAGGGATAATATATGGACCAATGAGCATTAACGCTATAAAAATAAGTACTATTACACCCCCTATCTGGGACATCCTTCTAGAAAACAGTGTGTTAAAAATATCAGTTAGCGCATTACGAGTAGGCACTCTATTTCACCCTTGGATCCAATTTAACGCTAATGTAATCACTTAACAACGAGAGTACTATTACTATAACAGTTATGTAAAAAAAGGAGCCTTCTAGCACGGGGTAATCCCTATTATATATTGCATCAACTATAAGATCACCTACCCCTGGGTATCCAAATACAGATTCCACTAGAACATCTGCGCTAGTCAAAATAGCCATCAGGTAGCCCGTTAACGAAACTATAGGTAACAAAGAATTCCTGATAACGTACCCAAAAGCTATCCTCTTTACCGAAAACCCTCTCGCCTTAGCTGCCAAGACAAAGTCGTTTTTCAAAACTTCTTGAGTTGCTCCCCTAAGTAAAATGTAAAGATACCCAGAAATAAGCATAGTCAAAGTGATGATTGGAAGAATCGCGTGGCGTAACACTGAAAATATATAACCTAAACCCACACCGGCATTTAAACCCGTATTACCAAATATAGGAGTCCATTTTAGATAAACACTGAAAACAAACAAAAGAACCATCCCTGTAAAGAAGGGAGGCATAGACCACAAAAACACCGAGAAGTATATTGAGGCGAATTCGAGTTTTCCGCCTCGCCTAAGGGTTGTAAGACCAACCATTATGAAACTTATCCCAAACGAGATTACAAGACTGGTGCATATTATGAACAATGTCCAAGGTAAACGGCTAAGAATCAAGACGCTAGCGGGTTCCGGATAATACTGGTAGGAGATACCGAAGTAAGGTGGCCAAGATGTAAACACGTCTTTCAAGTACATATAGTACTGGATATATAGCGGTTGGTTTAATCCCAATCTTGCAGAAATCAATTGCACCGCTGCACTCGGAAGCTTAGTACCCGATGCGAAAATCTCAGCAGCCGAGCCCGGGACCAATCGTGGCAAAATAAAATCAAGGTTAATCGTTAAGAAGAAGACAACCAAGGATGATATTATTTTTAGCTTTAAATACTGCAATATATTACCTCCGTCTTCTGTATACTAAACCAAGAACCACACCAATTAGAACTATCAAAGCTAATGCCACTATTATAGCATCGGTTACAGTATTGGGGGTTGAGGTCGATGCAGAAGTGGAGGTTGAGGTCGATGCAGAAGTGGAGGTTGAGGTCGATGCAGAAGTGGAGGTTGAGGTCGATGCAGAAGTGGAGGTTGAGGTCGATGCAGAAGTGGAGGTTGAGGTCGATGCAGAAGTGGAGGTTGAGGTCGATGCAATCGAGGTCGAGATATTTAAAGGTTGAATTTCAGCTAGTGCAGTCGTATTAAAAATTTGACCACCGAATTCTATATATCCTTTTGGCCAGTTAGTCCAATATTGAGTGTTGTACCCCCAAACTATATCGGGATAGGCCAACACTAAAGTTGGTAGATATTCTGCATTTAGCGCTTGAATATTGTCCAGATAAACTCTCTCCAGTGTTTGATTATCTGTGGACAAAAATGCAGTATAGTTTCCCATATATTCATTATTTGCCTTTGGGGGATATTCCCAATAAGGATCGGGAACCGTAGCGGGCCAGTATACATCCCAACCAGGCAAAGCATCTAGATAGGGATTCCCCCAGACTACGGGGTTATTCGTGGTTAAGATCATGCCAGCTCTGATATTGTCAATGTTATTACTATAGTCCCCAACAATATTACTTAAAGAGGTTATGTGTAATGATACTTGAAAGCCTAAACTTTCTAGGTTAGTTTGTATTATGGACGCCCCAATTACATCTTCTGTATTATCCGAGTCCGCCCATAACGAAAGCTTTACTATTGTACCATTGGGGTAATGTAAGAACCCATCCGATCCTTTTGTGATTCCGATGGAAGCCAATAGCTTTAAGGCCTTTTGCGGATCATATTGGTACTTTGTTATATTCGGGTTATACCACGCTGACGCTACAGGGGATACTATCCCCTCCGCGTTATAAGCGGGCAAGCCAAATCCGTTTAATGCTTCGCTAACAAACGCAGATTGGTTAATACCATAAGCTAATGCCTGTCTGAAAGCAGTCATATTGTACGGATAAAGCGAGTCATTATATTGAATATCACTTATAAGCATGCCTTTTTCATCGAGTATTCTTATATATGGGTTCTTAAGTACAGCTTGAACAGCCGAATACTCCACAGGTGCAAGGTCTGTCGAACCAGACTCTAAATATGTGGTTGTTAAGGACAAAGTTTCCACAAAATTGATCTCTATCTTCTGAATTTTTGGGAGGGGTGAGAAGTATGGATTTCGCAACATTTCCATTGTAATCTCCCCCGAGCTGTAGTTACTTACATAAAAGGGACCAACAACCACATCAGTTCCAAAGTTGTTTGATGCTGCACCTTGACTCTCTATAAAATTCGCTGGAAGTACTGGACTGTATAAATCCCAGTTGAATTTATCCGCCCAGTGTGCATCGGATGTATTAAGTATATAGACGGCGGCAGAGCTATTCAAAGCATACTCCTTAACTACTTCTGAATGCATATCTAAATAATCGTACGTGGCATTAAAACCAAAACTGGGTCCAAAAGTGGTGAGCACATCATTAGAAGTCACAGGTTGACCGTTTGACCATTTAAGCCCCGGTCTAATGTTAAATATCCACTCTGTGTAATTCTTATTGTGCCAAATCCAATCAAACAGTGACTGTTGCCAGTCTAACGACCCGTTTGGCAGATAAATAGGGGAACCAAAGTATTCCATTCCTATGAGTATTCCCCCTGAATTGCCAGTAGTTAATGTTAAAGGATTAATACTGTTGGGAGGGACAACTAAGGTTATCCGAAAAATTTTTACATCATTATTATTAACGGTTTGGGCAAATCCTTCAAAGGATATCAAGCTTATTGAAAAAAGTATTATAAAAATACTTGCAAATATAACAGATAAACGCATCATTTCTCCTTATTGAGGCTGGTAGTTTTAAGTTTTACTTAAACAAAAGCTGGGTACTTGACGAGTAAGTGTCTCGGATACAAGGTTAAGGCGCGGAGCGTTCCCCCGCTTATGCGAGTAGACCCTATCAAAAACTAGCAGGACCCACAATTACGTATATTCAAAAAACGTAAAAAACATTCATAAGGAAAAGGGCTAATCCTGCTTTGCCCGACGAACACCTCATCCCGACCGACAAACAAAGCATCAGATAGGGGGTGCACCTCCCTTTGCGCTTGAGTACCGCAAGCGTTCGCTTACTGGAAGACGGAACGTTTCTGTTACTCCCCGCTGCGACAGATCCAGGTGAGAGTACCCCTACAATGACTGCCCAAAGAGTGGCCAACGAAGTACGTGTTGGCTTGAACGACATTCAAATCGTTTTGCCAGACGCGCTTCTAACCCCAATGGGCACAGATGCATTAGGGAAGTAGGCAAATATCACAAATGGTTATGGCGTTAAACTCGCTTGCTAAGGCCTTAAATCAAAGATCTATAATTTGTTTGCAGGAGAGTTAGGTGTGGACAAGAGCAACATATCCTTATGAAGATAGAAAGGCAAAGATACAGGGGGGTTGGAACACTTGGGTATGGCGATGTTTTATCTCCTGGACCAATGGGTGGGCCTCCGTTCCGGGAGAAGGTTACCTTAAAGGAAAAGGTTCAACCTTCCGAAAAACTGGCGAAATCGACCTAGCCTCGGGACAAACGACAATGATGGAAGTAGCGCATCACTATATGCCGGTAGCGCGAGAGGTAGTAGCGGTAAACATCTAATGGGACAACCCAAAATCCTGAACTATATTAGCCCCATAGATGTTGGTACGCCATTAACCCGATGAATTTAGGTGGCCAAAATGGAGGGGGAAATCGCTATGGATGTGAACGGAGCAGTGAACGAAGAACTTGTCATCAGTCGAAGAAAGGTAATTAAGCCCAACTTAAGGCATTACAAAACTCCAGAGCACCATGGACTACTTCCCAATAGAATCCATAATACTCGTGAACGCTAGTACCGGTGGTCTCTATGACACAAGAGGGTGGGGGAGGTCTCTATAACGTCGACCGCTGCGGTGGTCGCCAACGCTGTTTACAACACGGTGGAAATAAGAATAAAGGATTTGCTAATAGCATCGAAGAGATACTGTTGGCCATCAGAGAAAGAAAAAAATGATAAAACTAGATTAATCAGACAGTGGGCTACGAAAACATAGGTTCGGGGAACACCTGAGTTTTAAACGTAAAACCAAAGGTCATGAGCGATGATTCAGACCCTCAACTTATACCACCTGATGCGTATGCCTAAATATAAAGAAATCACGCAGACTCACGAATCCATCCATCTCGGAATCAACACTTGAAGAACCAGAGCAGCAAACCCAAACCGAGTTCCAGGGAACAGTCCATTTCACGTAGAATTTGTGAAAATTACCGTATTGAAAATTGGTGCTGTATCTTGTCCGTCCCAAACAGGGTCAACCAAGAATCCCTTTATAACCGATGTTTTCCACGCTAATGAATCAGCACCGTACCAAAGCCCAGAAACACCCAGCCAAGCATAAGGCGCCTGATCATAGACTTGCTTTTGCGCCGCCGCACACACATACTGAATATACGATATGTTGGTGGTGCTTATAAATGCGTTGGCACACTGAACCACTGATGGATTAGAGTAAATGGCCCAGTCGCCGTATTGGGATTCATTGCTCACAAAGTCGAACCAGTAATCCGCTGGAGTAAGAGTCGCTGGCCCCCACTCTTCAGCGCCCAACAATGACAACTGGCCTATCTGAGAAGCGGTCGAAAGCTCCGCGCTATAGGATGAATAAGGCGCATAGTATTCACTGGTGGTCTGCACAACTATGTTCACAGTGATCCCGATTTGGGCGAGCTCAGACTGAACGATTTCAGCAATTTGATTGCACCACTCACACCCCGAAATCTCTGTAAAGTTGAGTGCGGGTATGTTGTGGATGTTTGCAGCTGATAAGTATTGCTTTGCAAGAGAGAGGTTGTATTCGTAGGGCGAGTAGTTACCCAAGTCGTAAAACTGTTTCCACGCCGGATATTCGGGACCCACAAAGGGTGTGAGGTAACCACCGAACACTGTGTCCGCTATGTATGTGTAGTTTATCGCGTGCACAATGGCCAGTCTAAAGTCGGTAATGTTGGTGGGATAAGTCTGGGTATTGAAAGCTATTGCGACTACTTCACCCGACCACGGCGGAAGCTTGAAGTAAGAGTATTCAGTGGGATTTTGGCGTATGAAGCTCCACGCACTCGGACCTATCATGGACACCTGTGCAGCGCCACTTGAAAGGTCTGTGTACCTCACGAGTCCAGACGGCTTGTAATAAACTATAACATTCTTGACGTGTCCAGGCTCGAAAATCGGGGTTACGGCTAACACAGAACTGGTAAGGTTCTTACCCCAATAATTCGGGTTTTGTGTGAACTCTACATAATTATTCTCTGATACCTGGGTCACCACGTACGGTCCGCTTCCAGGGATAGGATGCAGATTAAAGTAGGGATTGAATTGCGTTGGTGTGCCAAAGCCTCCGTGCTGCAAAACCCATTGGGTGTCGAACATCAGGCCTTCATAAGCCACTAAAATACCTGGGAAATATTGGAAGGGTGCCTTGAGGTGGAACACTATTTGGTAGGGTCCCGTCACATAAATTGGCCACGAAGAATTACTCATAACACTTATCGCCTGTTGCGAAGGATTTACAACGCCACCCGTAGAGTTTATCATGTTAATGGTTGCAGGTCCAAAATTGACGGAAGACATGTTAAACAAGTTGTATGATTCCAACCAAGATGTGCTGTTTCCCGAAAGATAGTAAAAGCCGTACATCTCAAGCCAAACTTGGTACGCGTTAAACGGATTGCCATCTGAGAAGTAAACACCTTTTCTTAGATTAAAAGTGTAGGTTGAACCATCATTGGATACACTCCAGTTCACAGCTAACGCTGGTAGATATTGAATCACCCCAGTATCAAACTCAGCGGTTTGATTAACGTATATTAAAGGTTGATAAACCGTGTCGAAAAGCCAATTGGGCCATGGCAACTCGAACACTGCGTAAAGTTGATTCAAATCGTCTTCTGGCCAGTTCGCATCATCTATCACCAGGGTGTTGGGAGCCGAACTTATGTGTGTGCTCGGAGGAATTCCCGACGGAGTACTAGAAGTCGCAGCCGTCGATGTAGACGGTATAGTTACACTATGATGGAGGAGTACGACGCCAAGCGAAATAAGGATAATAACTACGACCAAGACTACCGCAATTGTCACGCGACTGCTTACACCGCTACGCCTGCCCCGAATCCTCACATTTACATCAAATCTAAGGGATGTATAAAAAGTTTTTGATGGTGTCCGGATCCTGTCCGGATAAGACTTCATTCGTGTCACCTCCACTCAATGTACCAGTGCACGAATAGTTCTAGGAAGTCGAGAAGAGGTGTGAAGAGTGTTTTCCTAGGGTTTATGTTGTTGTGGAAAGCCCTCGACCTATCCTTGAGGTACCCGAAGAATCGCTCAACCAACAGAGCTACGCAACCCAAAGGTCTGTGAACGTGGTTTCTAAAACCAGCTCTGGTCACAGCCTCACGGTACCATGGCCCCCGCTCGATCCGTTAGGATCACAGGGTCACCACCAGTATAGGCACCTCCCCCTCAGCCTGCGCAGAAATCTGAGCGCGTTCTCTGTTGTCCTTGTGAGTGTAACACCCAACCAGACAGATGGGTTGCCTCGTGTACGCGTCGACAGCAACCCACACCTACAGCGGTTGGCCCCCTACACTTCACCACAGTCAACAGCGATGAATGAATACTCACGTGGCTTGGGGTCGAAGCTCAGCTTCTCCTCCGAGAACCTTTCTCATCCACTCCTCAACACACGACTTCGAGACTGGCTCTGAGAGTAGACCGAAGAAGCTTGAGGTCTTCCTGAGGCTTAGCCCAAAGGCGTTTAGGAGCACAGCCATCACCTTGAGCTCGAACCTCTTCTTCCTTTTGTCGATAAACTTATTACTCCATCTTTTGCCATTCTTATGGCGGCTGTCTTTTCCTTTTGTGCACATACTTAAGGAATTGACAGCCGCGCTATAAATAATTATTCAACACAGCACAGGTGACCACAACCCTTGAATATGGCACAATACGTGATCAGGCGTTTGCTGCTTGCTATCTTTGTTCTTTTCGGAGTCTTAATAATAACATTCGTTCTAAGCCACACAATCCCGGGTAACCCAGTGGACGCATGGCTTGGAAGGGGCGCCTCTCTTCACCCCGCCCTAGCAAAGCTTTACGCAGAAAAGTATCATCTTAACGACCCTCTTTGGATTCAATTCTACTACTATGTCATAAATTTGGTCCAGGGAAACCTAGGTTATTCACCCACTGCCGGTTTCATACCCGTAACAGCGGTGATCCGGCAAAAATTTCCATATACTCTTCAAATCGCATTTTTTGCTTTTGTTATAAGCGTTGGAATGGGCGTTTTTCTGGGCGTTATATCCGCGAAGTACCACCATTCTTCGCTGGATTATACCATCAAGTCACTGTATTTGACTGGCGTATCCTCCCCAGCATTCCTTACAGCACTGGTTTTACTAATAATCTTCACCTACGCGTTTAAAATTCTTCCCAGTGGAGGCGCGGCCAATCCAACAATAGGCACACCTCCACCTATCACTGGGATTCCAATGCTGGACAGCATAATAGAAGGAAATTTCACATACTTCTTAAGCGCATTAAAACACGTCATACTACCAAGCACAGCCATGGCAATAGGCATGTTTGGTTTTATCGTTCGTGTACTCAGAAACTCCTTGCTCGACGTCATGGGGATGAATTACATAAAAACGGCTAGAGCCAAGGGATTAAGCGAAAACATTGTATTCTTTAAACACGCCTTACGAAACGCGTTTGTTTCCGTGATAACAATCGCTTCCTTAATCGCCACATGGCTGATCACTGAAACCATATTCGTCGAAACCATCTTTTCCTACCCTGGAATAGGTCAATATGTTTTTGTTGCCTTGACAGGGAAGGATTACCCTGGAATCCTCGGAGTCACTTTGCTATTCGCTTTAATCATAGTCATAGTAAACCTTGCCTCAGACATTCTATATGCTGCGGTAGACCCGCAGATAAGATATGGGTGACCCTATTGACAGAATTAGCGAGGGAAGAATCAGTCGCTCAAAGCAGAAGGGCATCATTCAATTATTTGGGTAAGCTGCTTAGAGACAAAAGCGGACTTATCGGCTTTATCCTAGTGATAATATATACAGCCACGGCTGCAACAGTAAGTATCTCAGATATTTTCAGGTTTACAGTGACCCCTTATAACCCCTTGCAGCAAAATGTTGGTCCGCCTTTGGCCGCTCCTTCTCTAACCCATCCCTTTGGAACTGACATGTATGGACGAGACGTGTTCAGTAGGATAATAGCTGCAACACCAAACGGACTAGTGGTCTCAGTTTCAGTGGTGGTTTCCACCCTAATTATAGGGACGCTTTTGGGTTCCTACTCTGCTTCAGCCGGAGGCTTAATCGACGAGGCTCTTATGCGAATAACTGACATTTTCTTTGCAATCCCACCTCTGGTACTAGCGATGGCGATAGACTTGGTTTTAGGTGGCGGCCTCATAAACATGATGATAGCCATAATTATAATTTGGTGGCCCCCATATGCAAGACTGGCCAGGGGAGAAACCTTCAAGGTGATTCATCAAAACTATATTGAAGCAGCGAGAATATCCGGTCTTGGAAGAGCTGGAATTATTTTCAAACACGTCATACCTAACATCGCCCCAACAATGTTAATGTATGCTACGTTGGATATGGGCACAGTGATTTTGACATACTCAGGCCTAAGCTATCTGGGTTTGGCGGTTCCGCCGCCTTATCCCGACTGGGGAAGAATGGTTAGCTCCTATCAAGGCTATCTATTGGAGGCTCCTTGGTTACCAGTTTTCCCAGCGGTAGCGATAGCGTTGATTGTGATCGGATTCAGCCTTTTGGGAGACGGAATCAGAAATATATCTGAGAGGTATTGAACTTGTCAAATCGATCTCCGCTCTTGGAAATCAGGGGGTTATCAGTGAGTTACGAAAGAGAAGGCAAGAATATTCTTGCACTGGACGACGTGAACCTAAGCATCGACTCAAACACAGTAGTCGCCGTTGTCGGAGAATCTGGCTGCGGCAAATCTACACTAGCGCTTTCAATAATTGGTCTTTTGCCCATACCACCTGCGAAGATACACAGCGGGGAGATTCATTACAAATCCGTGGATCTACTGCGGGTAAAGGAAAGGGAGAGGCGGCTGTTTAGGGGCACCGAAATCGCTATGATATTTCAGGAACCACTAACAAGCCTGAACCCTGTCTACCGTGTGGGTGATCAGGTCGCGGAAGCTATTTCGATAAGGAAACTCAGAGAGAAGGTTGGTTCTTTACAATTAAGCGCGGACGGTCCAATGCAAAAGGTGTATAACACAAAATCGCGTCTTTCTACTTCCAGATTCGTCTTTCCGTTTCGCAGTCGATATAGCGGAGAGATACGCAGAGAAGTGGTCGATATGCTCCGGAAGGTAAGGATACCCGACCCTGAACAAATAGTTAACAGATATCCCTTTGAGTTGTCCGGCGGAATGAGGCAAAGAATAATGATTGCCATGGCCTTGTCTCAAAAACCCTCTCTTCTCATAGCGGACGAACCAACAACCGCATTGGATGTTACCACTCAAGCTCAGGTTTTAAAATTGATGAAGGAACTAATGGACGAGGCCAGAACGAGTGTCTTACTTATTACTCACGACTTGGGCGTTGCGAGCGAGGTCGCGGACAGGGTTATAGTGATGTACGCCGGCGACGTGATTGAAGACACCGATGTTTACAAACTATTCAAGGAACCTCTCCACCCATATACCAAAGGGCTTCTTTCATGTATTCCTTCTGGTCCAAAGGATATCCGTAAGATTACTCCGATTCCGGGTTCAATCCCCGACATGCGGAATCCGCCGCCGGGATGCAAATTTTCGTCAAGGTGTCCCTATGTAATGGAGACGTGTCGCACAACAAAACCGCCTCTCATTCAAGTCTCCGAGAACCATAAGGTCGCCTGCTTCCTATACCCTAAGTGACCGCATTTGGAACAAACCAGAAAACTGTCGACAAACGAAAACATAATCGAGGTTCTAAACCTAAAAAAGTATTATCGAGTGCGCAGGTCGCTGAACCCCCTAAAGAAACCCTTCTATGTAAGAGCTGTTGACGACGTGTCATTCAGCATCAGAGCGGGAAGGACAACCGCGATAGTGGGTGAGTCTGGGTGTGGAAAGACCACGCTTGCACGCTGCATAGCACTTTTGACTCCTCCCACCGCCGGAAAAATCATTATGGAAGGCGAACCCGTCAAAATGGATGGGGGCTCCCTAAAGAAATTTTATAGGAAGGTACAAATGGTGTTCCAAGACCCCGATTCATCTTTGGACCCCAGAATGCGTATTAAAGACATAATAGCGGAACCACTTCTGAATCTGTTTCCCGTTGCCAACTGTGATATTCCGCGCGCGGTCACCGAAGCATTGCTGTCGGTGGGTTTACCACTCGAATTCGCTAATGCGTATCCCAGTCAGCTTAGCGGAGGGCAGAAACAAAGAGTGGCAATAGCTAGAGCCATAGTTACCAAACCCAAAGTGGTGATACTCGACGAACCCACAAGTGCCTTGGACGTGTCCGTGCAGGCTCAGATTTTGAATCTTTTGATTGACCTACAAGAAAAGTATAATCTCACCTACTTGTTTATTACTCATAACATAGCCGTCGCTGAATACATTTCTGACTACATAGCAGTGATGTATGCGGGGAAAATAGTGGAGCAGGGGCCGACCAAATCCGTAATGTTGAACCCGAAGCATCCTTATACAGTTACCTTGCTACTCTCGTCTCCAATTGCCGATCCTCTCAGGAGGCGCATCCTCAGAGCGGAGATTAGAGGCGAAGTCCCTAGTCTGATTGATCCCCCCAAGGGATGCAGATTTAACCCTAGGTGTCCCTATAAGCAGAAAATCTGTGAGTCGGAAATCCCGAGTTTAATAGAGTTGAAGCAAAGCCACTTTGTTGCTTGTTTCTACTCAGAAAAGGTGTCCTTGACCGACTCGGTGCGGGACAACGGTTGAGGAAATAGCTGAAAGCCGCAGATAAGCGTCAATCCAAACCAGAAGAATTCATTCGGAGGACCATAAGTGGACGAAGACCTCCAATTAAGATGTGGCTTACTCGAAGCTTTACTTTGCTCAGACAGACGGTGAGTGAACCACCTTGCGGTCGCGGACTTGGCTCTGTAACAAAAATAAATGCGATGTCCAAATTAATTATAGTAAAGATGGCACCGAATGTAAACCCGATCGCAAATAGTGTGTTATACAAAATTTAATGTAGACGGTTTGACGTCCAAATGGAATTAACCACAACAAAACAGCGCGTAGTTTAGTCGTAACTTGATAGACAAATCGGATCCGCAGACCCAATCATCAGTTCATTACGAGACAAAACTCGACCAAGATTCGCTAAGTCGCACTTTTGTGTTGCGCTTATGTTCTAACTTTTAACAGTGCTATGATTCAAAACATCTTCAAGTGCGTCCATGGTTGCAGAGACAAACAGTCTGTTGGCTTGATAACCCATATGGCCTATACGCAAAACCTTTCCCTTTAATTCTTTATAGCCTCCCCCGATTAGGATCCCGTGCCTATTTTTAACATCTTGAATTATTTTTAAATCATTCATCTGGTCTGGTAACCTAATAGCTGTGACAGTAGGAGAGCAGTACTCTTCTTTAACGGGCCAAAGACTCAGTCCCATCGATTTTACGCGTCTTCTGACCATATTTGAAGCCTCTAAGTGGCGGTTCAAAACATGCTCCAGTCCTTCTTCCAATATTTCATCCAGTGCTTCTGAAAGCGCATATACCTCAGCGGTAAAAGGGGTAAATGGAAAACTTTTTGTGGAGAGCCAAGTGTCCCTCCAATCCAACAAGGACAAATACGAGTTTCTAATGGGCACCTTTTTCTTTTCCATTTTCTGCCACGCGGCGCTGCTTATTGCCATGGGAGTGATGCCGGGAGTTGAACCAAGGCATTTCTGAGACGCAGCGACAGCGATATCCACTCCCCACTCAGCGGGCTTGAATTCGGCTCCGCCCAACGAAGCCACGCAATCAACAATCGTCAAAATTCCCAATTCCTTGGCTTTTCTGCAGATTGGCTCGAGGTTATTCAATAACCCCGCCGGTGTTTCGCAGTGCACCATGGTCGCGGCAGCCGCGTTCGAATTTGTTTCCAGAAATTCTGCAGCACCTTCTCTGTCGAAAACCCTGTCGTTGGGTGTATGGAAAAAAACGGGGTGTGCCCCGATGTTTTTGACATATTCTCCAAATTGTCTTCCGAAAGGACCGTTTTCAAAGACTAGCACAGACTCTCCCTTATCAATGGTGCAGGCAACCGCTGCTTCGAGTCCAAGAACTCCTTCTCCTTGAAGCAGCAAGACGTCTCTGTCTTTCGCACTAAAAATTTTTTGAGCCTTCTCCGTGCATTCTTTGAAAAGCTCTATAAAGCCAGAGTCATAGTGGTAAATGGAGGGCTGCGAAAGAGCGGACAGCACCCTTGGCGAAATCTCGACTGGACCAGGAGTCATCACCAGCTTTACTCCTCGTCTTACTTTTCCCCATGTCACGTGGTTCAATCACTTTTAACAAACTTGAATTTAAAACTTACTAGGACTTATCGGACCCGCTTCTTCAGTCGTGAATTTCAAGGGTGTTAAGGATTCAACCGTTCTGCTCGCACAACTATTGGGTACCTATCCAAACGAGTAACTTTCGGTGTAAAAGTAGCTTTTTATTATCAAACAAGTAGGTGTACGACTGCGAGTTTATAATTCTACCACGCCGCGTTGCGCAGGCATGTTCGAGCTTTTAGTTTAGGAAAGCGGTGTTTCAGTCATCCACCCTGATACATCTGAAATCCTGTTAACTTCTGATTAAGCATTAGCGAAAAACGGCTTTCGCGTCGAATCTGTTCGAAACCAGTTTGATCATCGTGACGCATAGCTCTTCGGTTCATAGTTCTTTTAGCCTTCCCACACAAAAGAGTTTGTGGGGTTGTGGCTTTCTTTGACACATTGGAGATGTTTGATATTGGTCAGGAAAGACCGCCTACTAGAACTGCTGGATGAAGGCCACCCTCAAACCATAACGGGCACGAAGCCAGCATTAGTAGGCGGACAAAGAAGGCGCCCAAGATGAAGATGAGCAAGCGAGTCCATCCACCCATCCACAACAGAGCTCCACCCTATTCTCACTCGCACCACACAACAAAACATCCCCCACCCATAGGAATAACAGGACGTACACCCAGAAAACCCCCGCGACCAACCCATCCAGACGCACACCCCAACCACCACCCACCCTGAGCTCGACCCCGCCAGATGAGTGACCACCCACACACAGAGGCGCACCGCTTGAGCCCTCCCTTCCACCGACTCTTTTATTCCCCTCTTCTCGAATACACGTGCTCAGCGAACCACCCCACACACTACGAGCAACCTAAGTAAATAGGTTGCCCAACCCACCCGCACAAACGCTACGACGGAGACCAACCACGATTTCAACCTTATCCGACCAATATCAAAATATAGAGACTGCAAATCTTTAAACATAACAATATTTCACCAGAGTTATTCAAACCTAACTTTCAAACGCTTTCTAGATCGATACACCACCTCCAAGTCAATTGCATCATTAATAGGGTTCTCGACCCCTAATGTTAAGCTCTGTAGTTTGTAAATAAGCTTGAGAGATGGGTACTCGAATACTGCTCATTGTTATCTTTATAAATTAAATATTCCATAGAAGGTTTAATATATCTTTGTATTTTATACTGTTCTGATAAAAATGCCTGAAAAGGTTGTAGTGATAGGGGCAGGTACTATGGGGCCCGGTATTGCAATAACTTTCGCCCGAGGATCGTATAGGGTTGTACTAACCGACATAAAAATGGATATTCTCGATCAAGCTCGACAGAAAATAAAGTCTAGCCTTAATGATTTCGCTCGTTATGGTATTATAAAAACCGATCAAGTAGACCAGATTCTAAGCAGAATAGAGTTTTCGACTGATAACAAGCAAGCGGTAAAGGATTCTACGCTTGTCATCGAGGCTGTGCCTGAAAAGTTAGAACTCAAACACGACATTTTTAGAATGTTAGACGCTAATGCACCGCAGAACACCATCTTAGCTAGCAATACGTCTGGCATTCCCATACGTGAGATAGCTAAAGTTACGAGTAGACGCGACATGGTTATGGGTATTCACTTCTATAATCCAGCCCACCTTAATAGGTTAGTTGAATTGATAAAGACTGACGACACAAAGGCGGAGGTCGTAGAAAAGGCGAAGAGCATGTTGCTTCAATGCTTCAAAGCACCAGTCATGGTCAAAGATATTCCAGGGTTTCTCCATAACAGACTTATATACGCCCTTTTAAGGGAGGCGGTTAATCTAGTAGAAAACGGTCAAACTAGCATCGAGGATGTTGATACGGTGGTAAGAGAAGCTTTCGGTCCGAGGTTTTCGGTATTAGGGCTTTTCAAATTGGTTGACGTGGTAGGTATCGACATTTACTACTCCGTTTCGAGCAACTTAAACAAGGATTTGTCTTGCAACAAAGAGGGATCCTTATGGATAAAATCATTTATCGATAAGGGCCAGCTTGGTCTGAAGACAGGTAAAGGATTTTATGACTGGTCAAACGACAATGGGAAAACAATGGCTGAGTTGACTGAGCGATTGATTCAAGCAAATAAAAAGTAATTCTTAGGTATAGTAGTTTGTTCCCTTTTTTGCTTGGTTAAACCACTCCATATCGTGTGAAAAGAATATTTTCGCCTTGAATTTTTTAACTATTTTTTCTAACTCTACGAGAGATTCGTATGTTCTAACGGAATCAAGATGTATGCCACCCACTATCTTTTTGCTCCAGTTAACTTGGGTATTTACCAAGTCACTTTCAAGAATAATCTTACCCATCTCATTACTTTCGATAATTGCGAGTTGGTGTCCTGCAGAATGACCAGGTAGCAGTACAATATCTATGCCATCAAAAAAGTTGGTATAATTACCATTCAAATACTCGTAATGGATTCCTGGAACATCAAAAGTTTCTCTGCTATACCCTATAGCTTCAAACGGCTCAGGCACAAAAGCATGTCTCATTTCTTCTTTCTGAACATAGACGGTGGCATTCTTAAAGAGTTTAATATTTCCAGCATGGTCGAAGTGCAGATGTGAGATGAATACATAATCAATGTCTTCCGGCTTTTTACCGATCAGCTTAAGTTGGTTCTCAAGACGTTGTTCTTGACTTTGCAAAGGGTTTTCCCAGTTGTAATACCTAACAGCATTTTCGTAATTGAAGCCCGTATCGAATAAAATATCACCCTCATCATGCTCAATATATGTACACCAAACCGGGAATCTATATGACTTACCTATGTTGAGCTTCCATGTAAAATAAGAAAAATCAAACTCCAATGTACCACAATCCAAGATATGTATTTTTTTAATCATATGATTCAGGTGGGAATTATCTCTAGATATATTTATGCTTTGTTGTTCTAAATGGATGGTGTCCGGATAAGGCTTAAACGTGGTGGACCCCACGGTTTTGGATTGGTGACAACCCGTGGAGACAACAACGGATATATTCTCATTCTTTAGGAATTTAAATGTTTTGAGAGGAATAAGAAGCGGTTCTCACGAGCTCAAGGTGATGGCGGTGCTACTCAACACGTTCGGATTAAGCCTCAGGAAGACCTCGTTTCTTCAGGATACTCTCCCACCGAATCACTCTCGAAGTCGAGTGCACTCGTCGAAGGATTGGACGAGGAGGGTTCTCGGAGAAGAAGCTAAACTTTGAGCCGAATCCAGGCGAGCACCCAGTGATCGCGGTTGACGAGGGCGTGTTAAAGTGTAACGGCACACCCATCTATGTTTGGGCCGCCATGGGTTAACGTCTGCACGAGGCGGCCCATCCGTGTGGTTCGCTGTCTCCCCCACTCACCAAGTAGGACCACGGCTAACGCCCTCAGGTTTCCACAGAGACTCAGGAGAAGGTGTCTTAGCAACCCCGTGATTCTCACAGACAAGGGTCATTGGTAGCGTGACTCGGTGATTCGCGGGAGCCGGGCTTCCAGGACCACGTCTACTAGGCCTTCGAGCTGGGTAGCACGGTTGAAAGATTCTTCGGCTACCTCAAGGAGGGGAGAAGGGCGTTATACAACAACATCAATCCCAGAAAGACGCTGTTTATGCCGCTCGTGGACTTCTTGCTCGGGGGTGTTCGTTGCGTGGTACACCGAGTGGAGGTGACAGGCCTTGACCTTATCCAGACAGATCCCTAAATGGGCGCTGTTTGAATTAGCATCGGGTGAGCGTGGTATCCAAGCGTGAAAATCTGCAATCCGAACACCATCGTAATCCGAACGGGATCTTTTTAACCACGATAAATTTTTATTTTACGTCGACAAAGGAAGGTAATCATGACAGGTCAAGAACTGAATGAATTGACGATTGACAAAACGCTACAAGTAATTGGAAAACCCGTCCCTCGAATCGATTCGCAAGAAAAGGTCACCGGAAGTGCGGTTTTTGCGGTTGACTTTGAACTCCCACACATGTTATATGGTAAAATACATAGATCGCGTTACCCGCATGCACAAATTACCAGAATCAAGATAGATGAGGCCCTAAAGGTCCCTGGGGTTAGGGCCATTATTACTTATAAAGACACCCCTCAAGGATTACGGGGAAGAGGTCTCCTTGACACTCCAATTCTAGCAAGAGACAAAGTTCGATATATAGGGGAGCCAATCGCTGCAGTTGCTGCAGACACTGTTGAAGCGGCAGAAGAGGCCGCCTCCTTAATCGAGGTTGAATACAAGCCGCTACCTGCTGTTTTTGACCCTGAGGAAGCTATTAAGCAAAATCCTAAAGTTGTTATCCATCCCGACATAGCGAACTATAAAAGACTCAAAGCTCAGATTTATAAATCGTTGGTTGACCAATCAAGACCAAATGTTTCAAACCATTATAGGGTTATCCACGGCGATGTGGAAACTGGATTTAGGGAGTCTGACATAGTCGTAGAGAATAGGTTCTATACACATGCTGTACAACACGCTCATCTGGAGCCGATAGCTACTATCGCTAGATATGATCTTGATGGAACCTATACCATATGGACTTCGGGTCAGAACGTGTACCGTACACGGAGGGAATTAAGTGATGCCTTACTTGTTCCTGAAAGTAAAATAAGAGTAATTGCGATGAAGCATGTAGGAGGAGGATTTGGCAACAAAGGAGCTAGTCACATAGAAGCCATCTGTGCATGTTTGGCGAAAAAAGCTGGTCGGCCTGTAAAGATTGTTCTCACCCGTGAAGAGGTTTTTAACGCTACCTCAATTAGACACCCCTCTGTTATTTATATAAAAGATGGGCTGACAAAAGATGGAATAATACTTGCACGTGAAGTTAAAATTATCTATAATGGAGGAGCTTACTCCCTTGCTGGAAATGTTGTGAACAAAAATGCCATTCATGCGCTTACAAGTGTTTATCGGTATAAAAATTTTAAGGCTGATATATATAGAGTTTATACAAATCAGGTTCAAGGAGGAGCGTTTAGGGGGTTCGGAGCACCCCAAGTAATATTCGCAGTCGAATCTCAAATGGATATTGATGCTGAAAAGTTGGGGATTGACCCAATTGGATTCCGAAAGAAAAACTTGCTAGTGGACGGTGACCTGACGGTTATAGGTGAGAGAATTCAAAACTCGACCATAGAAAAATGCATTGACGCGGTAACCGCAAGGCTGACCCAGCTACCCAAAGATGAGAAGCTAGGACCATGGAAGTACGGGGTGGGATTCGCAATATCTAAAGAGCAAAACGATGTCTCGTATGCGAGCTCTGCCTATGTAAGACTCCTTGAAGACGGTTCTGTCGTCTTAATAACCGCCGCGACGGACCCAGGCGAAGGAACACATACAATATTGACCCAAATTGTCGCGCAAGAAATGGGGATCCCTATTGAAAAAGTAAAAATGATTGTGTCTGATACCTTTTTGACACCCGTGGGAACGGGCGCGTCAGGAAGTAGGCAAACTTCGCAGATGGGAATGGCTGTTAGGCTCGCATGCCTAGATTTGAAGTCTAAGATGACCGCGGCTTTGGCTAAAAAATTAAATGTAGAGCCCGAAAGAGTATCCGTCTCAGACGGTAAACTAAATGTAGATGGTTTAGGAACTTATCAGTATGATGACATTTTCTACCCTGGGCCGATGGGAGGAGCTTTTGTTGATGGTGAGGGATATCTTGAGGGGAAGGGCTTTTACTTGCCTAGGACTGGAGAAATCGATCCTACGACAGGTCAGTCCTCTACCGAAAGAGCAGCTCTCTATTATACTCCTGTAGCCCAAGCCGCAGTGGTCGGCGTTAATATTGAGACAGGTGAATTAAAAGTGGTTAGGTACATAGGAGCAGTAGATGTAGGTCACGCAATTAACCCGTTAAATGTAATCGGTCAAAATGAAGGCGGTATTGCGATGGGTGTTAACGCGGCAATTAATGAAGAGTTAGTTATAGTCAATGGAAAGGTCATTAATCCTAACCTTAGGGACTATAAACTACAAAACATAATGGATTATTTTCCGATAGAGTCGATTATTTTAGAAACCCCTAACCCTGATGGGCCTTATGGTGCAAGGGGAATGGGAGAAGCACCCATAACCCCCACCGCAGCAGTAATAGCGAACGCGGTATATAACGCAGTGCATATAAGGATAAAGGAGCTTCCAATAACACCCGAAAAAATATTACTGGCTTTAAAGCATAGAAAATAACAAGGCTTGAAAAAATTTTAATTTATTCGGTATATTCTTTCGTTATTAATACTAAAACTATGTTTACGGTTTTCCTGTCATAATGAACATAGGTCAAACAATTGCCATGTAGATTTTTCTCGATAAAGCAATCCAACACTTTCGCTTTGCTACAATTTATTCATCCAAGATCCCTACATGGGTATTCGTAAGAAAATTCTTGGTACGCTGTTAGAATTGCAGTTTGATTGTAAAAATTTATAAGCAAGTTGTTAGAAAATAAATTATATGGCAGATAAAAGGAACGTTTTTGTTCGAGAGAGTACGGGTCTTGTCAAAAATGTGTCGTTTCTAGACGCTCTTTCACTAAATCTGGGAAGTATGGAGGTCGGTTTGGCTCTCGCATCAATAGGGTATACAATGGTGCTAATGCCTTCTATTGCAGGTATAAATATGATATATGCTTCCCTTATAGCCGCCGCGCTAGTCGTTCCCCAAGTAGTAGTCTATCACACATTTCTTTCACGTATTCAAAGAACAGGTGGGGATTATGTTTGGGCTTCACGAGCCATAGGATCAGTTGGCGGGGTGCTATCTTTTGGCGGAGTCATGATGATACAAATAGCGTACTCCGCATTAACTGTTTTAGCATTAGTCTTTGCTGTTGGTTCTGTAGGCGTTGCGCTAGGTTATACTAATTTCCTCCCATTAGCTTTGCCTGGGAACATAGGGGGCAATCCTGCTCTTCAATTTCTGATTGGTGGCATCATTTTTGTTTTACTCATGTTAGTTAATGTTTTTAATCCAAAGGCTGGATTTCGGTTTTTAAGTGCTGCAATAGTTCTAGGCTTAATAATTTTGGCTTTAGCGAGCGGGGTTTTGTTAGCCTCCGGTCATCAAGGTGTTGTGAATTATATTAATAGTTTAAATGCTGTGGGTCCGAACAACAGTAAAATAACGTATAGCTCACTTGCGTCTTCTTACTCCGGACCTCTTTTTAGTTTAAGTGGAACTCTAATGTTCGCCCTCTTCTATATCTTTTACTCTTACCCTTGGTTTGCCACGGGGGCGCCTGTAGCAGGATCAGAATTCAAGGGATATAGCCCAAGTAAGTACAGTATTCCTCTTTCCTTTCTCATGACTTTTCTGTTTACAACGATACCAATAGCTATCATGTACTACGTGGGTGGATTCAAGTTTATAACAATGGCCTTCTCTAATCCGACACTTGTATATAATTATTCTCTTAATTTCTGGACATTGGCCATGGGGGTGTCCAACAATAGTGTTTTGGCTACTATTATCGGTGCTGGCTGGATCTTATGGGACCTAGCACTTCTAGCGTATTTAATCATTTCTTTCTCACGATATATACTGGCGGCAAGCTTCGACAGACTTTTACCTGCCAGATTGAGCGCAGTTAATAGATATGGATCACCGTGGGCTGCACTGGTACTCGACTTAATAATAAGTCTTACAGTTGCTGGTCTTGCGGCTTTCTTTTATGGACCATTCTCATCCCTGTATGGCATAGGTGATAATAACTGGATTTGGTTTATCACAGTTGGAATTGCAGCAACCATTTTTGCGGCCAAAAGATTGTCAGGTAATATTAAGTATGTAATGGGTATAGCTGGTATATTGACGACATTGGTTTACATATATGTTTTGTACATATTCATAGAATACCCTTCAACATGGGGTGGGAATTATCTGGGATATGGCTATGATATCTCAGTATTCTTGGCTGGTGGAATAATATATTTAGGGATGCGGCAATATTATAAGCGAAGGAATCTAGACATTAGCTTCGCCTTTAAAGAAATCCCACCGGAATGAACTTTTTGTGGTCTTTATATATATTCTTACAAATATGGATAGAATCAAACTGGCTTTTATTAGTTACAAACAGAAATATCTTTGTTTCTCATACTTAAACGTTCGAAACACACTAAGGACCTGTCCGGATACCCATGCGAGCGGTTTAGGAACCCAGCGCGAGCCACAACCACCTCCCCCCCCACCACCCACCCAACACACGCGTGGCGCCACCTAGATGGAGGAGGGAAAAGAGTGTAGGGTATCAATTACCCATCATGGAGGGGGCAAAACCCCAACAACTGTCAAACCTCTCTCACAGGCACCATGCTTGGTGTGCCAAGCCTCGTCTAAGAGCACCGACAGGGCTTCTTGATCCACCAGCCCAATCCAGCCAGATGTGCGGACACCTCCAGCAACCCAAGCCCACTAGCCGTGATACGCCCCGCAACACCCACGGGGTGGATTATGCGAAGCATATTCGGCATCGCTGGCGACCGTCACACCAGCCACAACAGCACCACCACCCCTTCCTCTTTCACCCAGATCCTCTGGTAGAATTCGACCCCACCACCCCTCAGACAGGCTCACACCTACTAACTGGATGTTCGACTAGGTGACCTGATTCATTCAGAATCCACCCCTGAGAGGTAACCGCTACCCTGCTTGGTGACTGAGGCCGTGGCGTGTTCTCCCACCACCCAGCCAGAGGAGTGCATTGTGTGGACTACGCGAGCCAAGCGAAGGACACCACGCAGGTGGTCGGAGGGTGAGGAGGCTGGGAACCTATCCACCGTGTCACCTAACTCGCTTGTGATGAGTAGCGCCGAGTAGTATGATATGCCCGGTATGGTCACTAGGAACCTTGCGCACCCACCCGCCCGCTCGCTCATCATCCTCCGCACGCGGCGCTCTCAACGAGCTCCCACCGATGGAGGCACTCCTAGTCTCCCTGCTCAAGGCTTCTATAACGTTGAGGTATCCGGTTTATCCTTCTGGTAGTCGTTGAGCGCCCCAAGCCTCCTAGTATACTCCGCACTGGAGGATGAGCCCTCGACCCTGACGCCGTGCATGAGCGAGTAGGATTTGGGTGCATCCTGTTCTTCACCTTGGCTGTGAGCCTGACGAGGCTGGCCCTGCACCTTACAAGCTCCGTCAGCTCCAAGAGTTCCCCCTTCATAAGGGTATATAGCTTGATGGCTGGGTGGTATATATCCGCCCCGCTCGCGAGTAGCAGGTGTGCGAGCGTGTGTGTAGGCGTCTATTTTGTGTGTTTAGATTTTGGCGCATGCAGTAGCCTTGGTCTTCTACGTGCGTGTGTGGGTGGGTTCGAGAGCACCACGCCGTTGTGTGTTTGGGCCACCATGGGTGGACGTCTACACGAGGTAGCCAGTCTGGTTTGCTGTTTCACCCTCCAAGACCACGGCTAACGCCCTCAGGTTTCCACAGAGACTCAGGAGAAGGCGACCACGTGGGTGACCCGGTCATCCTCACCGACGGGAATTCATGGTAGCGTGACTCCGTGGTCAGAGCGGGCTTCTAAAACCACGTCTACCAGACCTTTGGGCTACGTAGCTCGGTTTGTTGAGCAATTCTTCGGCTACCTCAAGGAGGGGAGAAGGGCGTTATACAACAACATCAATCCCAGAAAGACGCTGTTTATGCCGCTCGTGGACTTCTTGCTCGGGGGTGTTCGTTGCGTGGTACACCGAGTGGAGGTGACAGGCCTTGACCTTATCCAGACAGGTCCCACGCTAAAGGCGAGTATTAATTTTATAAAGGGCAGTTTTATGTCATCTTTAATCGAGCTCTAACCCAATATGCGTCTCACATTCCTCATATTTTTGCTAGTTAATCTTGTAATTCGGTTTAAACTAGCAGAATGTTAGTTGCCTTGTAATACTATTATTTAATTCACAAGCCTCAAAAACCTGAAAAATTGGGTAGTGTCCAGTTTGGGGGTGTGAGCATAATCAAGTGCAGAAAACTGTTATCCGAAAATTATCCCTTCACGTTAAGTAAGCGATGGATTTAGCAAATAGCCCATTAAACTCGAATGTTACAGCATTCGTTTGAGCAGGGGTGTCCCCATCATTTAGAATAAAGCTTTCCCGAAATTGTCTGAAAAAATGGGTGGGAAACTTTAGAGGTGTTTTTGTAGGCGTTTTTCTGCGTCATCCCAGTTGACAACATTCCACCAAGCATCGATGTAAGCGTTCCTGTTAGTCTTGTATTGGAGATAGTAGGCGTGTTCCCATTGGTCTAGTAGTATAACTATTGGTAGGTCCACTATATGATTTATGAAGTGGTTTTCAACCGTGGTGAAGACCAATCTACCCAAGTCCTTTTCATAATACATTATTGTCCAGCCAGAACCAGTTAGAGACCTC
>Ga0208549_100151_pt1 | contig 34157 bp, 55 predicted proteins | sample BED_host_MetaG_FD_187135 | JGI IMG/M metagenome (GOLD analysis project Ga0208549, IMG submission 187135) | Hot spring microbial mat communities from Yellowstone National Park, Wyoming, USA - BED_host_MetaG (SPAdes) (version 2) | ecosystem: Environmental > Aquatic > Thermal springs > Hot (42-90C)... | reverse complement strand
TTGAGCACCTGCTTGGCGCAGTAGTCCTGCTGGGTCACGCCGGAGACCGCGCCGTTGTACACGGAGCTCAGATCGGGCATGTCCATCTCTCCTCCCGGGAGGTGTCCTGCTTGAGCCTAGCATGAGCGCTGGGGCTTATCGGGTTCGGGTGCCTCCCGGACCACCGTGCGGCCCAGTGCTCCGCGGCATGTACGGCCGCCAGAGGCGGGTCCTGGCGCCCGGTCCAAGCCCGTGCCCAGCGTAGAGCTGCGCGTCGTAGCTCATCCGTCATACGTCCACCTCCGCGTTACGGTGTCCCGGTGTCGACGTCGGCTCCGCTCAGGGCGGCCATCACCCGCTCTGCCTGCGCGGGTGTCGCAAGGTCGGCTAGCCGCAGGATCAGCTCGTCGCCCGATAGGTGGCCGTCAAGGTACTGCGTGCGGAGGTCGCAGAACTCCGGCTGTTGGTGGCCGTACAGGGTGCAGTGGAGGTCGGCCAGGCGCCGGCAGAGGCCGCAGGCGTCATCGTCCTTGTCGTGCACGCTATCCCACCACCTGGTAGCCCGCGGTCTCGAGGAGGGCGGCCACGCTGTGCCAGGTGTCGTCGCCGCCGGCCATAGTGTGGCAGGCGTTCTCCAGACAGGCGTGTACCGTGCCGTCAGGCTCCTCGGTCAAGATGCCGACGGTCATGCCAGCACGCTGGACCTGGGCCACCCGCTGGGATGCGGTGGACGGTGTGAGAAACCCGGTCTCGGGCGTCGTGCCGCCGTGGGTCGCGCAGGCCCCGCGGACCGCCTGCCAGCCACCCTCGACCGCTTCGGACCACGTGTGGGCCGTGCCGGAGCGGAAGTCGTGCCAAGCCCGGCAGAGGACCACCTCACGGATGCCGCGGAAGTCGTGGCAGAAGCTCCCCGTGCCCTCGGCGAGGGCGGCAAGGGCCGCACTACAGTCCGGATACCGCCGTGTCGGCACTATGCGTCACCCCCCACCATCGAAGTGGGCATATGCGGCCTTCCTCGTCGTACGTGTAGAGCCGCACGTAGCCGCCCGCCGCCTCCAGCACAACGCAACAGTCTGGGCACCAGAGGGTGTGCTGGACTCGGATGCGGTGCCCGGCGTCCGCTAGGGTCCGCATGCGTTCCCCGCACCGCGGGCAGTACGCGGCGGCTGCGATAGCTACCTGTGTGCCCGTCGCCGGACCCCCCTCCCGATCGCCAGGATCACATCGGCCAGTCCGAGGCCAGCCAAGCCCCCGACGAGGACCAGGGCACCTACGTCGAGCCACGTGGCTGCCTCGGCCCGGCCTGTGGACTCCGTCAGCACGACCCATGTGGCCCCCTGTGGCGGTGCCGGGATCTCCACCGACTGTCCGGGTAGCAGAGTCCACCCCCTGGCCTCAACGGCTAGCCGGCCGTCCGGGTACACCGATACCGCGGTGACGAGTAGGTCCACGCCTGTGGCATTCTCGAGGGTGGCCGAGCATGGGATCTCCACCGTCCCGCCCACACCATTCCTGGTGAGCAGCGTGGGTGGGCATGCACTGGAGATGGAGAGGCCAGCCAGGGTCATGCACCTCACCTCCTGGCCGGGCAGATCTCTCGCAGGAGGGTGCTGTCTTCGCCGCGGGCCGCACGGGCTATCCACTCGGCGGCCCAACGGGTGTCCGCCGCGGCGTCGGTACCAAGGACAGCCTCAACCTTGCGCCAGTCGACGAGACGCTCGCCGGGTGGCAGCTCCGTGCCGTCCGCAAGCTCCACCGGCAGGCCGAGCTCCAGCATGGCAGCCAGGCTGGCCGTTTGCGCGGCGATCTCGGAGGGCTGCTCGCTATACTCCAAACCCGGCTGGTACCCCCGTCCGCGGCAGCTTGGCCCATCCACCAGGGCGTGGGCTGTCTCGTGGGCGAGCACTTGGAAGGCGAAAGAGTCCCTGGCCGTCTTGGTGAACGAGTCGAGCAGCATGGTGTCGCTTGTCGGGTCGTAGAGCCCGAACAGCGTCACATCCTCGGTGCTTGGTAGGTTGCGGTAGCGTACTCGCGTTCCGCGGCCCTCGATCGCCGTCTCCAGGTTGTCGTAGGCCCGCGCGAGGTTCTCGCGGTCGGTGACTGCCTCGACCACCTGTTCGGTCGGGGTGGTGAACCGGTCCACCACGTGCCGTGGGACCTGGTGCGACTCGCCGCGGTGTCGTGTGGACGGGCCCAGCATGGCAGTGGGCTGCTGGCGGCGAGCTGTGTTGAACTCGTCCCGTAGGCGGCGGACCTCATCGGCTAACTGCCGGAGCTCAGCGGGGGACCGGCCCGCGAACACCTGGCGGTTTGCCTCCAGGCTCACCGCGTCCGCTTCACGTGCGGCCTCGACGAGCTGGTCGGGGGTTTCGGGTCGGCTGGCCTGCTGTCGGACGCGGCGGAGGCGTGTCGCCAGCTCGTCGTCCCACACGCCGACCTGGAGTCGCTCCGCTGCCGCCAGGTCCGATACCGCATCCGCGATGCGCGGCTGGACCTCGGGGTGGTCCAGCGGGTCGCCGGCTGACGTGAACCGCGTCGCTTCCTTCAGCAGTACCGTTCCCTCGACCAGCGCCTCACGTTGTTCGAGAGCAGGCCCGTCGAGCAGGCGCCGCTGCAGGTCGCGAATCCGCGGCTCGAACGACTCGACGACACGGCGCTGCTCGGGCGGCAGCTTGGCGTGCTTCTGGGGTGTCCAGTCGCGGGCGAGGAGAGCCGCAGGCTCCTGCGCGGCGAGGTGGAGCCAGCGCTGGCACTCGTCGTCGCAGGACCCACGTTCCTCGGCGACGCGGGCAGCGCGGCGCAGGGCCCCCTCCATGCCCGCCAAGTGGGCCGTGGCACAGGCGAAGCAGTCGGTGTCCGCGGTCGCGCCTTCCTCGGTGAGGTACCTAGACGGTGTGGCGGAGGCGAGGTTCACGTTGACCACGACCTGCTGGGCTTGCTGCTGGGCAGAGGCGGACGGGCCCGGGCCGGTACGCTCCCGCTCCAGCTCGTCCGCCTTCTGCCTCCACCACGCTGCCATCTCACGGTACGTGTCGGCCTCGGAGGGGATGGTGCGGGCGCGGCGTGTCCAGAAGAGGTCCGCACCCGCCGCCAGGAACGCCGAGACGACAAGGGCCTTGTGGAGGCCCTGTGCCTGGGGGAACGCGGCACGCAGGGTTTCCGCGAGGTGGCGGTGGGCCAGCGTGTAGCTGCCACCCATCCTAGGCCGCCTTCTGGCCAGAGGTGCCAGCGCGCCTCGTCAGCGCCTCTTCCAACGCCTTGGCCTTGGTGGTGAGGTCGCCCAGCAGGAACTTCGCCGCGACGGCGGTCGCCGCGACCCAGAAGCCGGGGGTGACGATGCTCTGGAGCGTTGGGTTCAGCTGGCTGAGGACGGCTGCGACGAGACCACCACCGAGGTAGCCCAGAACGTTGGTCGAGACGAACTGTCCTGCCTTGGACCACTGGAACGTACCGGACACTGCGGCCGTGATCCATGCGAGTAGGGTGTCGAGCCCGATCAGGCCGCCGATCACGGCGAGGGCTGTGGCCTCACCCGCGGGGATATGGAGCACCATGGCGGGTCCCTCCTCGGCGTGAGCCTAGCACGGTGCGCACGCTGTATCGGTGGGCGTGGAACAGGAGTACGCCCGCTGTGGCCAGGGCCGCGGTGCCGCCCAGCGCCCACACTGGGGACGTGGGCGGTGGAGGGGGTGGTGGCCCGGCTGCTCCGATCACGGGAGGTGATGGGGGGAGGTGGGTCGGCTGTGGTGGGGTGGGTGGCGGTGTGGCGCCCTGCGCGACTGCCCGCACCGCCGCCTCGGCGACAGGGAGAAGCTCCTCGTACCGAGGGCCGCCGTAGGTCGTCCACGGTCGGAACCCGTCCCGTAGCCATAGTGCGTGGGCTGCCTGTGCACCGTGTGACCAGGACGCGGTGAGCCAGGCGGCGTTGGAACAGGGGTTTCGGTACGGCAGCACCGCGACGTTGGACAGGTTGATCTGCCAGCCTCCATAGCTGGTGTCGCCATGCGAGTCCCCGGTTGGGCAGGTGTACGGCAGCAGGGCCAGGTAGGTGGCCTCGTCGATCAAGCCGGCGGCCAGGAGCTCTGCTGGTGCATCGCCGGAGGCAGCGTTGTTCCAGCCCGACTCCGCGCCGGCGATGGCGACGGCATCGATGAGGTCCTGCCCGGACCAGTAGATGCGGGCAGCTTGGGCACAGGCCAGAGCCCCCGCGGGAAGGTCCATCAGGCGTTCGCCCCCGCCGTGTAGCCGGCCAATCCAGCTAGGAGCGTTGCCCCGGCGACGCCCAGGGCGTTGAGGATCTGACCAGTCCGTGTCTGCGGGGTGAGGACGAAGACGGCGATGGGGTAGCCGATGCCACCGGTGCCCAGCCAGTCTAGGGTGGCCGACTGGCCAAGCGGTACGGTGCCGACCTCGACCGCGTACCCCGTGTGGATGTCGCGGGCGTAGGGTGGCGGTGCGTAGACGTCCTCGATCGTGCTCATGGAGCCCTGCGACCACCACACCGTGGTCTCGACCCCGTAGCGGGTGGCTGGGCCAAGGGCTACGGTGGCGTAGTCGGGCTGTGGCAGTGCGGCCCGCCCGGCCTGCGCGGTCAGTTGCACGGTCCACCGGGTGCCGAAGCCAGGGTTTTGGGTGTCGGTGTGGTCGACCGCCGACGTCCCAGAGAACGGGGTGAGCTGTGGTGCGGGCAGCAGGAGGTAGCTATCCAGTGGCGCGACGGCGGTGAGTGCCACGTCGGCCACCGGGAACGTGCCCCGCAGAACAGGGGAGTGGACGGCTGGGAGCAGGGTTGTCGGTGGCGTGGTGGGGGCGACGATGGACGCGGGCCGTGCATAGACCAGCACCACCGCTTCTCCGGTCAGCTGGAAGTCGAGGATGACATTGCCCACCTGCCCAGGGGCACCTGGTCCCTGCGCGACGGGGAGGATCTGGACCGAGGCGAGCTCGGCGAAGGCGCCGCTGCCGACCCGGACGGTATTGATGAGGGGTGCACTCTGTTCCGCGGCAACGTAGTTGGTCGCCATCCAGCGTGCCGCGGCGAGGGCCGAGACCTGGTAGGGTCCGTTGGATGACCCCGCTGCGGCACCAAGGCGCTCGATCCCCACGGTGATGGGCCCCAAGGAGGCCAGGACCCCCACCCCAAGCGCTAGGGGTGTGCTAGCGGCGTTCACGCCGTACGCCCACACCCGCACGTGCCCGCTCAGGGTGTCGGCGTACAGGAGCCCTGCTGCTGGGATGCGCTCCGGGTCGTCCACGACGACAAGGGTGCGCCCCGGCACGACTTGGGCGGATACCTGGGCGGTGAACAGGCGGCTTGTGTCGAGCGACCATGGCTGCGGTGCCCACACGGCACCCGAGGCCGTCCTGCCACGTGGCACCGGCTCCCGGAGCACACCCCAGTACGAGAGGTCGATCAGCGTCGGCACGGCCGTCACCGTCCCTCGAAGATGAACTGCTGCGTGGTCTTCGGTGCGCCCGCCTCGGCGATCTTGAGGTGGGTGTAGAACCAGGCGGCGAACCCCAGTAGCAGGGCGATGCCTCCACCGATCGCCAACTGGTCCAGGAGTGGGAGGCCTTTCGTCGACGGTGCGGCGCTGGACAGGCTCCAGTGGTACGACCCGCCACCGAACCACCCCTGCACGAGGTGGATCGCGTACAGTACGCCGAGCACGACCAGAATCCCGCCGAGCACCCAGACGATGAAAGGTTGGCCCTTCACCCAGCGCAGCACGAGGGTGTCGGTACCTGGGACATAGGTGGCGATCACGGTGGAGCCGGGCCAGGCCCGCGGTGTTTCGCCGGTCGCGGGGTCGTAGATCCGGCCTTGCGACCAGAGCGCGTTCACGTGCGCGGCCACTTGGTCACCCACGCTGCCAACGAGCGGGATCCGCCACCCTGTCACGTCGAGCTCCATCAGCGCGTCCTCCGGTTGCCCGGCCTCCGCCCGCTGGATGAGGGGGTTCACGACATTCGGAAGGGACGACCAGTCGTTCAGAGCAACCTGGATGGCCTGGGCGATGGATACGGTAACAAGGGGTTGGTAGGTGCCCGTGCCGCTCAGTAGAACCGTGCTCATGGCTGCGCCGCCCCCACACCAGCGAGGATGAGGCCGAGGCCAAGGGCAAGTCCGCCCGCGGCTACCAGGACACCGGTGTGCGGGATGCCTGAGGAGGTGGGTGGAGGAGGGGTCACGCTCTGCACTACCGTCGAGCCAGGTACCGGCTGTGACGAAGGCGACGGAGCCACGGCACCTGAGGACCCGCCGTTCCGCAGGACCAGCTGCGGTGCCTCCATGGCGACGTCGAGGAAGGACCCGTAGATGGCACCCGGGATGTATGGACCCTCCTGGGTGCCGCAGGCCCAGAAGTACCACCCGCGGCCCACCTTGATGCCAAACATGGGTGCGGCATAGACCGTGCGGCCGGAGGCGCTACGCTGGACGGTAGTCGCGGGGTCATATCCAAGGTCGGTCAGTGGGTACGGCAGGGCGACGCCCGCGGTGTGCAGGATGTCGACCGTGGTGAACAGGGCCGCGGCGTAGCCCCCAGGTACATGGAGCCCGTCGAGCGGTGCGAACTGTGAGGGCTCGGTGCCGTAGTCGAGCGGGTACCCCAGACAGGCTTGCGTGAACGCCTGGAACCCAAAAGCCGTGAGCGGCAGTGGGAATCCTGGTATGGCGACGAGGTTCAGCATCGGCCAGTCCGTGTAGTCGATCCAGCTGATGCCGGCGGCGATCTGCTGCGCAAGGTCCACGGGCCGTAAGGGTATGCCCTGGCCCAGCTGATTGAGGTAGACGTCGCCAGGCCATGGGACGCGGCCCACGGCCTCCAACACCGCGGCCCAATCCGCGGCGGTGGCCGTGTGGGGGGATCCCTCCGCAACCGAGCCCACCACGCGTACCGCCACGGCCCCGCACCTCCTCTAGCCACACCCATTGGCCTGCATCTGCTGCTGGATCTGGGCGATGTTGTACTGTACCGCGGAGACCTCCTGCTGCCAGTTCGTTGGTCCCTCTGGCCAGTTGTTCGGCCCAACCTGCTCCAGGAAGGCCAACGACTGTTGGGCCTGTTGGAGCGCGGCCTGTAGCTGCTGGCAGATGGTCGTGTTGGACGTGGTAGGTGAGGGAGATGGGGAGGAGGAAGGTGTGGACGAGGAGGTCGTGGTGGACGGCAAAGGCTCTACGTACATTGCCCCGCTGATGGTCTTGGACACCCACGGCGCCCCCTATGCGATCTGGATCGCCACACCAAGCGTATCGCCAGCGAACTGTGAGGCGATCGGGCCGTCAGATTGGAAGGTCACCGTCGCGGTTTGGCCAGGTTGGATCGTCGGCGGGTTGATGATCTGCCAGTGGCCTTCCACTACCCCGTTGAGCGTGGTAACACCGCTGACGATCTGTGGCACCCCAGGTGATCCGCCGTTGTTGACGATCTGGGCGGTGAACGTGGCGTACTGGCCCACCTGGACGGTGATGGTGCCGAAGGAGCTCTCGACGAACTCCAGGTCGGCAGGCAGCTCCTGTACCTGGATCGAGCCGGTGATCGTCTTGGACACATCGGTCCCCCCTGCCAGCTGAAGGGTGACCTCCAGCATGTCCCCGGTATACTGCGCGGGAATCGGCGAGCTCACGAGGGTGACCTGGGCCGTCGCGCCCGGCATGATGGTGGGTGGTGTACCGAGGAAGCTGAACGTGATGTTGGACACGATGGTGCCGCCGAGGGTCACAACCGCGGATGCGAGCTGTGGGATGCCGGGCTGGGTGCCGGCATTGGCGATGGTGAGGACCAGGGTGGCACGACGTCCCGGGGTGGCAGTGATGGTACCGAAGGTCGTCGACGTCCACCGCAGGTCCGCGCCAGGTTGGCCGGTCGGTGCTGGTGTCGTGCTGGTTGCCCGACGGTGCGCAAGGGCAAGCCCGATCCCACCTCCGAGGAGTGCTACGGCCCCTGCGATGATCCCAGCCGTCCTACGTCCTTGGTCAGGCACGGCTGACACCCCCACATGACGTTACCCGGAGACGCGGCGCTTATCGGGTGGAGGCCTCATCGCGCTGTGCTGAACAGGTGCCTGAGCCAGGCCCGGGCATTCCACAAGAGGCCCGTCAGGATGCCCGCTACGGCCACGGCGATCTGCCACAGGGTGCGACGGTCGGCGGCCCGCTCGGATGCCGCGGCGCGTCGTGCCTGGGCGCGCTGCCGCTCGGCCTTCTGCTCGCCACGCATGGTAGCAATGGTCTCGCGGACCTCTGACACCTGCGTGGCGATGGCATCAAGGCGCTGGTCCAGGAGATCCAGTCGCCTGGCCTGATCATCCAGCCGTCCCATGACCGCCTCCAGAAGGGCGGTGATGTGGCCTCCCATGTCCGTGGTCATGGCCGTAGTGCGTGCACCGCCTGGTTGAGGGCTGCCTGGGCGCTGCGGAGTGCGGCAAGGGCGGTGGGTATGTCGGGCTGGGATGGCTGTGCGCTGACCGCAGGTGGCCACCACAGGCCTGGATATTGCTCGTCCCAGAGGTCGATGTCGATGGCGCCTGTTCCGACGGGTACGCCCTCTGCGAACTGCCACCCGACCGTGGGGACGCCTGGGATGAGGTGGTCCGGTGCCCACTCTGGCACATGGTTCTGCCAGCCTAGGACGGGAGTCGCGGACCATACAGCCAGGTGGTCGCGGACCGCGGCATACCGGGTGTATGCCGTCAGCAGGGCCGTGATGGTCGGTGCGGCGCGGAGGCTGCCGTAGACGAGAGGCCGGTAGCCGCGGGCCAGGATCCCGTACACCCATCCGGCAACCCAGTCCGCGCTCGGCGCCCAGCTGGCCTCGATGTCCACGGCGATCCCCACTCCCGGTGGGGCACCAAGCGATTCGGCGACGCGTGCCTGGGTCTCGCCGTACGCTAGGCCGTCTGGGAGGGTGCCGGTGACCATGCCGGCGTTCGTGCTGTTCGCGCAGAGTATCACCGCGGCGCCACGCGCGTGGACAAGGGTGATCTCTGCCTGCCCTCCGCTGAAGAGGTCGAGGTACACCGTCCGTACCCGCAGCGGTTGCCCCACCTTGGCCTCTGCGGTGTCCCACAACTCGGCTGCCGGATCCGCCGAGTCCCAGCCGAGCAGCATATGGCCTACCTCCACCTCCACCCTATAGCCCATACGTGAAGTAGAGCTTGAACACGTTCAGCGTCACAGCCGCCGACACCTCGAAGTCGATGGTGTCGCTAGCGTCTACGGGGATGTCGAAGGCGTACTCGGCCCCGGCTGTGAGGCTAGCCCCAGAGTTGATCGCGTCCCAGATCGGTGTCGCCGCACCGGCATTCCGTGATATCGATACAACCGCCGCTGCGGATACCGCCACGGAGAGGGTTAGGTGTCCGGTCGCCGGAGGGATGAAGTGCGCCTTGGTATTCCCGTAGTTCAGGAGCAGGGGTGTCGTGGCGGCCACCGATGTGCCCTGGGCGATGTAGTTGGAGAGGGCTGAGGCGGAGAGGATGAGGACGCGCCCCGCGCTGTCTGTGGCGAGCGCCCGCGCATTGGTCCCGTCGTTGCCTCCGATCGGTAGCACAGGACCGGAGTAGGGAGAACCAGGGGATGGTACGGCCGAGCCGCCGACCTGGGCGACGTTCTCACCCACGTTTGCCTGGATCGTCGCCACTGCGAAGATCCAGAGGAGCGACCCCGTGGTCGGTGCCTGCGGCAATGCCGGCACCGTGAGGGCCGTGGCCGTGTTGCTGCTGATGGTGGTTACGGTCGGTGGTGAGCCCGAACCCAAGGCACCGGCATCCAGCATGACGAAGTTGCCCGCGAGGTTGATGTTATTCAGGTTGAGCCCGGCCAGGTTGATCTGGGTCGTGGTCGAGCCGGGTCCCACCTCGGCGGGGAACGTTGCACGGCCGTGGCTGAGGGCCAAGATCAGGTCCTGTATCTGTACTGTGGCCCCCACGGCCTACCCCTCCTGAATGATCTCGCACCGGTCGTGCTGACCTGCCGAAGGGTGCTCCGCGTGGTAGAGGTAGCAGCGCGGTGGAATGCGTTGGTTCCTCCGCTCGGGGGTCGCGGCAGGCGGCACCGTGATGCGCCTTGTGTTGCCGTCAACCTCCAACCTTACCTGGTGCGTGGTGCACAACCACCTCTGGTGCGCCACCCGCTACACCCCCTTGATGCCGTAGGCCGACTTGATCTGCTGGTAGATCTGCTTGAAGATCGGCTCTATGAACTGTTCGTAGAATACTGTGGCAACGTTCACCATCTCGAAGCTGAAGTAGACCGTGACGTTGGTGGAGCTAGGGTTGGTGAGGGTGGCGACGACCCCCGTGCGGGTGGCAAAGTAGTTGAACTGGCTTACCGGCAGGGTGATGCTCGGGCCGAGCACGAATCCCTCTGGGCCGATCAGGTTATACCCGTCGATGGTGACAGACAGGGTGACGCCGGCCTGGGTGCTGCTCGGCGTCACCATGATGTCGCTCAGGAAGCCCAAAACGTACCCCGGGGCGAGAGGGATCACGACCTGCGTGGACCCGCCTGCGGGCACCGTCACCGCCAACTGGTTGGCGGAGCCCGCCAGGTAGGTCTGGACCTGGGGAATGGCGACGATCGTCTCCAGCAGCTCGTCGAGCCGGATGCTCAGCGACAGGATGTTGGGTGTGGGTGTGGTGGTGCCCGTGGTCTGCTCGGGTGAGGACTGGACGGTCGATGGTAGTACGGCTTGGAGTGCCTGGGCCAGCGATTGCGGCAAGGCAAGCAGCGCCTGGAGGGTGAGGACCTGGGCCTCCAGGATCAGCTTCTCGCCCTGGGTCAGGGTGGGCAGGAATATCTCATGGCGGCTCAGGAACTCCTTCGCCGCGGTGTAGAGGTCCTGCACGCTGGGCAGCGTCGTGGTGCTCATACGATACCAGCCCACACCTTCGCGAAGGCGTCCCCAGGTACATCGTTGGCAGCCGCGGCTACACCGGTTCGTACGCGCCAGAGGGTGTTCAGTGGGTGTCGTGTGACCCGTAGGCGAATCGGCGCGGTGGTGGTGGTCTGCGCGACCACCCGGAACTGGAAAGTGTTGAGCGCGATGAGGAACGGCTGCCACGGTGCGTCGTTGGCTTGCGTGAAGGCCGCGCCGTTCAGCGTCAGGAGCCCCAGGTCCCCGTCACGGTCGACGTAGAGCTGTACTGGCGCGGCTCCCTCAATGGCCACCTCGCGGAGGACAGCCACCTCACCGGTCTTGACCTGGACGGAGGCAAACACGGAGGCAAACGGTACGCCCGCGGTCGTCGTGCTGGCCTCCGCGTGCCATAGCCCGCTCGCGCCGGTGTACTCGCCCAGCATTTGGTTGTCGAGGGTCCGGACGATCTCCTGTTCGATGGGGACGGGTGCCGTGCCCCGCTCGACCAGGGCCTGTACGTCCGATAGCTGGAGGCCTTGGATGCGCGCGAGGTCGCTTGGGGTGAGGCCGTAGCCGTAGAGCAGCTTCTCCGCCACCGTCAGCCGCTTGAGCCCGATCTCGTACACCAGGGTGAAGTTCGAGATGGCGCTGGTGGAGGTGTTGTAGGCGGTCAGGGTCAGCTGCCTGACCGCGGGTGCGAAGACGGCAATGCGGCGGAGCCCAGCTCGCGCAGCGTCTGTCCAGCCCTGCGTGGCTGATGACCCCTCTTGGGCGTCGTCGGCAATCCAGGTCAACTGGACGTAGGGCGAGTTGGTCACCCACATGCCCAGCAGTGCCGCCTGCCAGTCGGGATGCTTAGGGTCGGGCGTAATAGGGCTCGCGGTGAAGATCGTCGAGTAGCCCGGCTGGAGGCTCAACGGACCATACGTGTAGACGCGGCGCTCGTACCAATAACGTGCGAGCGCCGCGTCAGCCTGACTGAACACCTGTCCCACGGAGGCTCAACCCCCCGTACTGGGCCATCGGGTCGCAGGGGACTACGCGGCCGCCACCAGGCCGCCGCGTGGGACGTATGTGACAACCAGCAGCTGCCCAGCGGCAGGAGCCGCGTTCAGCGTCACCGTGTTGCTCGGTGCCTGCGGGGTGCCGGTGAACTGGATCTGCCCAGCCGCCGGCGCACTCGTGACCACCGTCAGCGACGAGCTGGTGATCTCGCCAGACGTCGTGCTCGCCGCGGGGGGCGCGTCCGCCGAGACGACCCACTCCGCTGGTTCGGGCAGCGTCTGGTTGACGCTCGCCGTACAGACGATGATCACCGTGCGGGTCATCGGTGTCGGGTTCAGCGCCATGTCCTATCCCTCCTTCTTCAGGACGCGGGCAGCTGGACCGCGACGCCGCCCACCGCCACGGCCACCGAGTTGGCCGCGATCGCGTTGCCGTTGCCCGTGATGAAGACCGCGGCGTTCTCGCCGTACACGTCGATCTCGCCCTCCAGCTCAGGCACCGCGAACCAGAGGCCGCTGGAGTCGCGGATAGGCTGCGCCTGGCCGTACGTCCAGCGATCCGTCTCGTAGCCCACTGGCCAGCCGTTCGGGTCCGGTACGTTGGCCCCGCCGATGGTGAAGCCGGCGAATGCGATGTTCGGGTTGCCAGCGGTGACACCGAAGCGGTTGAAGAAGATCGCCGTGTTCAGCTGGGCCTGTGATCCCTGCACGGGTGCGAACTGATACCCGAGGTCTCCGCTGTACTGGTTCGCCACGTTGCCCGGGACCCCACCCACCTGGGTGTTCTGCGTCAGGTAGAAGGGGGTGCTGGTCGGGGTGGCGACTGCCGGGTAGGCGAACGACCAGTACGGCCAGATCTCCGCGCCCTTCTGGTTGTAGCCTCCAGGCAGGCTGGTCCAAGTCGCGACGCTGACCGTGCCCGTGTTGCGCCCAGAGATCGTGGTCGGTACCTGCCCGACCTCGGCCAGACGCCTCAACGACGTACGGCTGAAGGCACCGTTCCAGAATGCAGCCAGCAGGTCGAGCAGTGCCTGGGTGTACCGCTCGCCCCAGAAGCGGATGCGGGCCGGGGTTACGACCGTGTCGCCAGGGACACCAGGGCCCCACCCGCGCTGGCTGTAGACTTGGGTCTGTGCGCTCTGCACGTACTTGAGGCCAGTAGCCAGGAGGGCCATGTTGTTCCGTGGGTGGCCGTTCTTCGCCTCGGTGAGGAGACGCCGGATGCTAATGCCCATCTCATTCTGCTTGCGTCCAACAGTCTTCTCACGCGGGGGCATCATGTTGCCGCCGTAGGACCCATCAAAGAACAGCTGTGCGCCGGGAATGGGATTGCGGATCGAAGTGGAGTCAAGATAGTAGTTCCATTGGAAATCCGGGTACACAAGGCTCCCGCCGTTGGAGACGACGGGCGGGGTTACCTCGGGCACCAGGATCTCAGCCACCACTCCACTCGGGAGTGCCCCGCTCCCGTTCGGGATCGTGTAGGGCGTGATGGTGATGTAGGTGGCCGACCCGCTCGAGCCTGACGTGCCGGATACGGGCGTGACCGCGCCGGTCGTGTTCGGGGGCAGCGCCCAGATCGTCACGTCGTACAGGGGGAACAGGACCGTGAAATCCCTACCCTGAGCCATCGTGGATACCTCCTTGGCTTCCTCCTAGCTCTCTGCGTGGAGGGAAGCCGATCAGGGGCCGTCTACCACTCCTCGGCCAGAGCCGCGGCAGGCGCACGACCCGCCATGGCGAGCGATGGGGTCACCGACGCCCGGGCCTGGAGGGCGCGCAAGGCTGCCTCCGCGGCCGCGGCAGCCGAAGACGAGCTCGTGCTGCCGCTCTTGGTGCTGACCGGTGCGCCCGGGTGCCAGAACGGTGGCGCCCCCGCCGGACGACCCCCGATGGTCGTCGTCGTTTCCGCCACCCACCATCCGAGGCCCCAGAACGCGCCCGACCCAAGGCCCTCCAGCACCTCATGCGCCACGCCGTCCGTGAGGTGCTTGACGCCCAGTGCGCCAACGCCCACAGCGGCTGTGCCGAGCAGGGGATAGACCGGGTTGCCGCCAAGCTTCGCAAGCGACGCGAAGGTGTAGCCGCCGAAGGCGGCCGTCGCCGCCATCGCCACGTCGGTCCAGACGGTCTCCTGTTCGCTGTAGTAGGCCATCTCTCTGGCCCTCCTCCGCACTGGCTCCTACCCAGCGCCACGTATACCAGAGGCCACGGGGCTTATTGCCCCCCTGGGGGAGGGGGGCGCCAGAACACCTCGCCGGCGCCCGTGAACTGGTGCGTGAGGTCGAACCACATCCACGCTGCGCTCGCCGCGGTCATGCCCATCGCAGCCTCGGAGATGAAGGTGCCGATCGGGCTGGTGGCCACACCAAGCGCGCCCAGGCTGCCGGTCAGCAGCGCGGGCACCCACCGGTTGTCGCGTGCGAAGGAGATTAGGGTAGCGGAGACACCGGCCCCTATGAGGACGCCGCCGATGGCCTGGAGCAGCTGGTGGGCATTCGGAAGACCGAGCCCAGCCTGCTGCCGGACGACGTGTGCCGGCGGGACAAGGGTGACGGTTACCGGCTTCGGTTGTGGGGCCTGTGACTGACGCGCCATCTCAGGCCACCACCTGGAAGGTGCCCGTGGTACGGGAGACCAGGACGGAAGCCCCTCCTGGGACGACATCGACGAGGCCGCTCACCGGGGCACCGATCCGCTTGCCGGTGACCAGAGGGCCCGTGTAGCGGGGGCTGAGCGGTGAGGCGTAGACCACGGTCGCCCACGGGCCTCCCGTGGTCTCGAACGTCGTGCCGAACGTGGCCGTCACCAGCTGCCCCGGTGCCACGGATCGCGCCCGGAACTGGAACCACGCCGGCTGGTCCTGGCCTCCCGGAAACGCCCCTGCCGGGTGCTGCGTGCTGAACCACAGGCCGTGGATGAGGCCATCAGCCCCCACGATGATGGCCTCGACGCCGATGTCCGCGGTCGCGGTGCCGCTGTTCTCCACGACGACGGTCAGCGTCTGGTGCCCTTCGCTGATCGTGCCGGACGGCCCGGCGATGCTCTGGATCGTCACCTTGGCCCCGGGTGGTGGTGCCGCACCGCGGAACGGACTCGGCAGCACGCCGGACGCCACTAGAAGGGCCCCGGTGCCCGCCAGGCCCAGCACGATCCCGCCACCGAGCAGCACGGCGCGGTTCATGGCGACCCCTCCAGGCTGGCGACGATGCGGTCCCGCAGGCGTTCCATCGTGGCACGGTACCAGGACCACGCACGCTTATCGGCCAGCATGGCCGCGATGGTCTGGAGGCGCTCGGCGACCACTGGCGCCTCGGCGAGGTACTCGGGTCGTCCTGTCCTCTCGGCCTCCTGGCGGCACACCTCAGGCGCCGCGGCCGCCATCAGCTCGAGGATCCTCCGCCAGGCCGGATCGCCGAGACCGCGTAGGGCCCGCAGCAGGACGTCCCTGGCCAGCGGGATCCGCGGTAGCGGTAGGTTGGCCGGCAGCTCGCGGCTCCAGTCTCGGTCCTCCCGGATCCACTGCGCGACTTCCTGTGGCGTGTGGGGTCCGAGCCAGCGCAGCAGGTGCGCCGCGGCCACGTTGCATACGATGGTCTGGGCCCACGACAGTCCACCCAAACCGTCCGGTGATGCCACCGCGCTCATGCCTGGACCCCCGCCGCGTCAAGGAGCTGCGCAGCCTCGGTAGCCCGGGCGGTAAGGGCCTGACTGCCCGCCGCCGTGGTCCCCGTAGGCACGAGGCCAAACTGCGCCAGGGCCTGCGCAATGGACTGCCCAAGAGCCGCGGCCGCCGTCGGCAGTGTCTGGCTCCAGAACCGCTGCGTGCTCTCGCGGGCTTCGCGCTTGTCCTGGAGCTCCAGCACTCGGGCCTGGTGCTCGAACTCCAGTTCCTTGGCGCGCAGCCGGGAGGGAGTCAGATCACCGTCGGCGCCGTCCCCGTGCCCGAGGAGGCGACGACGGAGATCGCGGATCCGCGCCTCCTGCTGGAGGAGCTGCTCCTCGCGGTCGAGCGCCTTGGTGGGGTCCGCGAGGTGTTGTAGGTTCTGGATTGCCATCTGGGCCATGAGCTGCTGAAACTGCTCGCTCACGGGATCCTGCCCCCGCCCCTTCAGCTCCTGGATCTCCCGGTCCATCCGCTCCAGGAGGAACTTCACTACCGGGCTCTCCAGCGGGTCCTTCTGGTTCTGGGTCATCTGCTGCTGCATCGTTTGGAAGAGCTGCACCAGGACCGCGACCAGGAGCGTCGTCGATTGGTCCTGGCCCTGGCCCTTGCCCTGGGTTTGCTCCAGGAGTGTTGTCAACGCCTTCGTCTGAATCGAGGACGCGCTCTCTAGGGCCCGTCCGACGCCGCCCAGGAGCTCTCCGATACCCGATAGCGAGGAGTCGGGCGAGCGGGGAGACATCACCGCCCCCACCCCCCGCAGGGCTGCCTCCACCTCGTGCGCCTGGAGGACCCTCCGCGCCGACTGCACGAGGCTCCGCGTCTCCTGGGTCAGCGGCTCGTCCTCGGTGCTCCGAGTCCCGTCCAGGGCGAGCCGCGGGAACGTCGCGGTCGCCACCGCTGCCACCTCCCTGGCGCCCATCCATCCACCGCTGCTCGGGCAGGTACACCCAGTGGTCTGGGTGCGCGTCGAAGTAGCGCCTGGCCTCCGTCCACGTCATGGACGTGAGATCACTCAGGTAGGCCATGGCGTCCATGATGAACTTGCTGAGGTGCCCATACCCGCGCTCGTACGGGTAATCACCACGGAGCTGATGCGCACGGCGGTGGAAGATGCTGAGCGGCACGAGGTCCAGCTGGATCTTGACCTCGCGGCCTGCGCCATATCCACCGCTGGGGGCAAGGCTGTCCGCCGGTGCGCCCGAGCCAGAGACCGGATTGCCTTCCTCATCGATCGCGTAGATGCTGAACCCGGCCTCCACGGGATCCCCGGAAGCTTTGTGCTGTTTGCGGTGGCGCAGGGCAGCCATCCGCGCCTGGAGGACGCTGCCGTACTCCTCGGCGGTGAAGGTCTCACCGCAGTCGCACGCATGCCCCACGACCTCGCCCACGCCACAGCCCCTCCCGTGTGCGGCCAGGGCGAGGCTAGCAGACCCGAGGGGCGTTATTGGCCCTTCACGTGCGCGTACAGGGGTACGCTATGCCACAATGCGGGCGTGACCCCCTGGTCACGTGGACCTGACCGGGGGGAGCTGCCGGGGAGGGTTCGCGCTATGCCGACCAGGGTTGCTCCTGAGCATGAACTGGTAGAAATGAGCCTACCCCTGGGACTCCGCGGCAGGATGGATGCGTTGATCAGCCGCCTGCGACAGCGGATGGGCGACCGGGCGCCGGACAGTCGTGGCGACCTGGTGGAACTGCTCATCAGCTGGCTGGAGGAAGCAGAAGACCTAGAGGCTGAACTGCAATCCCAGCGCGAGGAGCTCCAACGGCTGCGAGAAGAGGCCGAGGCGGCGATGCGGCGTCGGGACGAGGCCCTGGCGACGCTGGAGGCCGCGGACCGCGAGATCCGGTACCGCGTCGACGTCGCCCAAGAGGCCCTTCAGCTCCTCGCCGCGGCGCATGAACGCGGGATCTCGCGCGCGGACATCCTCGACGCGGCGGAGCTATGCCTGAGCGCCGGGGTGCCACCCCGCCGCATCGTGCAGGCGCTTCGGGACTCGGGCGCTCCCTCTCTCCTGGCATGGGCCGACCGCCTCGCGAGTGCAGTGGCCCAAGCACAGGCCAGGGTGAACGCTCTGCGCGAAGAGGCAGCCGCGGCGAAGCGGGCGCGCCAACAGGCGCAAGCAGAGGCGGAAGAGGTACTCCGCGAGGCGGAGGCGCAGGTGCAGCAGGCCCAGGAGCGTGTGCGGCGCGTGGAGCAGCATGTGGAGCTGCTTCAGGCCACCGCCGCTGAGCTTGGTGCCTACGTCGACTTCCTGCGTCTTCAGGGCCGCGTGGATGATCTGCCCGCGATGGTGGGCCGCGTCCTGGCTGGGGTCGTGCTCCTCGCCGCGATCGACGCGCACGGGGATGCGGTGCTCCGCCTGCCGGCCGGCGGCCCGGCATCACGCCTCATCGAGGTGCCGGTGGCGCTCAGCGAAATACCCTACCTCCTGGCGCCGCGGGAGGCATACACAGCGCTCCGGGAGGCGCAGGCCGCACGATCCGCCAGGGCCCGCGCCATCGCGCAGGATGGCACACGGGCGCCAGTGGGGGGAGCACAAGAGGGAGGGGACACAAGTGCATGAGGTTGTGGGGGCCCTCATCATACTAGGGCTAGTGGTGGTCGGCGCCGGGGCGCTATGGGGAGTGGTGCCGTTCCTTGCGGGACTTGGGCGGTTGATCGGGTTGCTGCTCGCCCCGTTCGCCGGGATTGTGCTGTTGGCGGAGCTGGTCCGGCTCCTCCACCATTAGCCGCCGGAGATCAAGATACCGCGCACTCCCCTCCCCCGCCACGATCCGCGTGTAGATGGATGTGGTGCGGAGATCCGCGTGACCCAGGGTGGCCTGCACGACGTTCGGCGGTGCGCCATGGAGGAGCGCATGGGCACCGTGCGCGTGGCGAAGCCAGTGGGGACTCACACCGGGCATGCCGGCACGGTAAGCGACACGCTTCACGAGGTGGTAGGCATCAAACCGCGTCAGAGGCCTGCCCCGCTCGTCCAGCAGCACAGGTTGATCCGCGGGCCCGGGACGTCCGAGGTCGGCCACCGCCTCGGGCGGGAGCTGCACCGTGCGGGTTTTCCCACGCTTTCCGTACAGGCTCACCACAGCGGACCCGTCCACGTGGAAGCGGACGTCTCGCCAGTACAGCCCGTGCCGCTCTCGCTCCCGCTCCCGCGCCCGCGGCGTAGGCACGCAGAGCTCGGACACCCGTGCACCAGTTGCGTAGAGGAGCCTGATCAGGCGTCGCTCGAGACCGGGCGCCGCCGCGGCGAGGAGACGGTCTAGCTGCTCCTCGGTGAGGATCCTCTCCACCACCGTTTCACGGACACGCGGTGCCTGGGCGGGCCACGGGTTATCATGCACGATGCCATGCGCCTGAAGATGGCGCCAGAGCGAGCTCAGGGCAGAGATCGTCGCGGCAACGGTCGCCGGCTTATAGCGTCGGCTAAGCCACTCAGCTGTCGCCCAGGCGACCTTGGTGTCAACCAGTTTAGCCTGACCGCGCCCGATGATCTCGATGATCTCGGGCACCCGGCTCATGATCGCCGCGCCATAAGCGCGAACGGTAGCATCCGTGCGGCGTGAGGCTAGCCAATCGACCAGGGGCGCAGGCAGACCATCTTTCCGGTATTCGTCCTGATCTATGCTGATCGGGATGATGCTTTTTGAAAAATTATTTTTTTGCATTTTTCAAAAATGCCTCCCAGGACAGCATACAGCACATAATCCCCATTTTGTGCTGGATAGCGTTGCCAGCTTTGCTTGCCATATTTTGCAAAATCGCAAACCAACCATCTATATGGGTGCGTCCGGTGGCGGGGTCATGCAGGCGTCAGCGGGGTATCGGCGAGCCGGCTCATGTCGCCACGGCAGTCGGGCCACAAGCGGGCGCGTGCGGGCAAGCGCGGTGAAATGCGGGCTAGCATCGGTGGTGGCACGTGCGCGCCATCGCCTCAGACACGCCACAGGCCGCCTCAGGCGACTTGCATGCATGAATGCATGAAGGCATGATTGAGCCGCAGGGAGGTGGTCGCGGATGGCGGCGAAGGCGGGGTGGCAGGCGGTGGTCGTCCGGTACCGGAGCTCGTCCCGCTGCGACGTGTGCGGCAGCGGGTTCGAGCTCGGGCAGGAGGTGATGTGGAAGGCGCCGTCTGGCCCGTTCCGCCACATGGCCTGTCACGAGCGGGCCATGGCGGAGGAGCCCGCGGCCCCCGCGGCCCCGGAGCTCCGTGACGGGTGGCGCGCGCTGACCGCGCGCTACCCCGGACGGTGCGCGGTCTGCCGGGGTGAGATCCGCCCCGGCGACGAGATCGTGTGGCGCGCGGGTGTGGCGCGCCACCCCGCATGCCACACGCAGGCGGAGGCCGCCGCACCGGCGCCCGCCGCAGCCCCTGCCCCCGCGGCCGCGACCCCCGCGCAGCCCGCGTGGCTGCGGGCGGGGGTGCCGAGCTGGGTCCAGCGCGGCGTGGCGGCGCGCGCGCTGGCCCACCTAGAGGCCCGGCACGGCGTCCCGAGCGCGGCCCTGCCCGCGCCGGACGCCGTGGCGGTCCGTCCGGTGGGGGAGATCGCCCCCACCGTGACGGGGCAGAACCAGTGGGAGGCGGTCGTCCCACTGCGGGACGGCCGCCAGTGCACGGTCCGCCTCACCCGCGCGGGTCGCGGGTGGGTGGTGGAGGAGGAGCCTGACCTCTCCGGCCAGGCCCCAGGCCGCTAGGGCCGCGTCCCCGCACCGGGGGCGTGGGCGGTGCAAGCCCGCCGCGGTCGTTTCGACCGCGCCGCTCATGGCCCGGCTGCCCGACCGCTACGCCGCCTTCCTCCTCCATCCTCCACCCCCGGGCAGGGGTGGGGAGCGAGGAGGAGGGTGCGGGCAGGCGAGGTCCCGCGTCGCGGGAGCGGACGCGCGCGGGGGCTCCGGCTCAGGGCGCCCACCCTGGGCTGAGAGTCGTGGGCCGCGGAGGGAGAGAGGGCGTCGCGAGCCCAACCCCCGACGCGGGGTCCTGCGCCTAGGGTTCGACTCCCTGCCGGGCCACCATGGTCCCGTCCCGTATCCCGGCTCCGGAGCGGGGGTGGAGAGTACGGAGGGCAAGGTGCCGTGGTCGATGGCCGCGGAGATGCGGCAGCAGCTGGAGGAGATGCGGGACCGGTGGTCCCGCATCGCGGATCGCCTTGAGCGGTATGACGCCTACGCCGGCTCCGCCGCGCGCATGTGCGTGGCGGAGCTGGAGAGGGCGGTCCGCGCAACCGACCCCGAGGCCGCCGCGCAGGCGGTCGAGCGCTTCGTCGATCTCGCCACGCGGCTGCGCCCCGTCGTCGCTGAGCTCCGCGCGGCGGCGGCGCTGTACGCGTAGGCAGGGTAGGTGAGAGCCATGGACGTGCCGGCTGCCCCGGCCCGCTTCATCCGCCCGCGGCTGGAGCACCGTCAGTACACCATCCGCTGCTGGCTCGGGGGCAGCGCCGAGGTCGTCGCCGAGGTCGAGGAGTGGGGGTGGCGGGACCTTGGCACCGTCGCCGAGACGGTGCTCGCCTCCGCGGACGAGATGCGGGAGGAGGTGCACCGCCACCACCCGTATGTGCCCGTCCTCCGCCACGTCCGTTGGACGTGCGCAGGGGAGCAGGGTGAGGATGAGGTCCGCGCTGACGCTGGCCCCCTGCCCAGCGCCACCGCGCAGGTGGCGGCGGCGTTGGCGGGGCGCTGGGGGCGCCAGTACGAGTACGTACTGGCGTATGTCCTTGCGTCCGGTCGCGGGCAGGATGCGCTGGAGCATCTTGCCCGGAACGACCCCACCGTGCCGTGGCGCGCGGCGAAGGAGGTGTACGCCCGGCGCGACGCGGAGCGCGCCCGGGAGGCAGCCGAGCGCCGCCGGCAGGAGGCGGAGCACCGTGCCCGCAACCGCCGGCGGCAGTACCTCGCCGCGCGGCCACGCCTACTCCACGCCCTGCGCGAAGCCGAGGGCCGTGTACCGTCGCCGGCCGCGGACCCCGTGGTGGACGTCGTGCTGCGTCCAGTACCCGCGGGATGCCGCGCGGTGCCGGTGACGTTCGCCCTCACCGACCGCGAGGGACCACAGGGTGCCGCCACCATCCTCGGGCACCGTATCCGGGTGCATACCCGGTTCACGGTGGAGGACCTCCTCGAAGGCGATGCGGGATCGTACCCGTGGCCCGTTGTCCGCGTCCGCCGCTGGCCCTGGGCCCGCGGCACCGCGCTCCAGCTCGTGTTCGCGGTGCCGGCGTGAGGGGAGGGGGATCGGAGTGACAGCCCAGGAGGTCCGACAGATCCTGGCCCGTCGGTACCAGGTGTGGCCCGAGGGCTGGCGCCGGTGCCGCATCCTGCGCCCCGTGCGCGCGCTGGGCCGCTGGAGCGCGCCGGCGGTCTATGGGTGGACGAAAGCCGTCTACCGCGCCGCGCAGCAGTGGGCCCTCCGCTACGCCGCGCGCCGGGCCGGGGAGGCCTAGCCTCGTGAGGGTGCTGGTCTGCGGCGGCCGGTACTGGAACGACGCGGAGGCCATACGCAGGGAGTTGGTGGCCTTAGGGCCTTCCGTGGAATGCGTCATTCACGGTGGGGCGGATGGTGCCGACACCCTCGCTGGGCGAGTGGCAGCGGAACTCGGTATCCCGGTGCGGGTGTTCCGGGCCGAGTGGGACCGCTACGGGCGGGCCGCTGGTCCCATTCGGAACACCCGGATGCTTGATGAGGGCCAGCCAGATCTTGTGCTCGCCTTCCACGCCGACCTGTCGCGGAGCCGAGGCACCGCTGACATGGTGGCCAAGGCGCGGGCACGCGGGATTCCGGTGCGGGTGGTTGACTCGCGATCAAGGTCGTTGTGCGAGTAGGGAGAGAGGCAGGGTGGATGCGGATCGTCACGAGAAGCACGTGCTGATTGCGGAGGCCCTTCGTCAGGTGGCGGACCAGATCCGCCATCAGGGACAGCGCCTGAACGAGTCCGGCCACCAGGAGGTCTGGTTGTACAGCGTGGGGGACCGGCTGGTGGATGCGGGCGAGGCGCTGGGAGAGGTCGCCGAGGCCTGCACGACCATTGCTGATCTAGAGGATACTGCCGGCTTTGCCGAGTTGGTATGGCGGTTCCTCGAGGAATACCGCACAGCGGTCATCAACGAGGCCAAGGCCCGCATCGCGGTCGGACTCAAGGCCAAGCGGTGGCTTGAGGTGCAGTGAGAGTGTTGGGCGTGTGATGGCCGCAGCATTGGGGGTAGAGCAAGATGGGTCAGGCCGCTCTCGCAGTGTTCCAGGACCGGGCGACCCTCATAGCGTCTGAACAACTCGCAGCGCAGGCGTATTGGGTCTTGCCTAGCCGGTTGCTGCCCGCGGTGATCAGCTACTGGGTTGTCGGTACAGAGGACAACCAGATGTTCGTTGTCCCCGTCGACGGGAACTACGCCTGGCTCTTCGAGGTCGCGGACTTTCGTGACGCGTTGCGCTTCCTGGAGGCGGAGCGGGAGGCAACCCTCCGTAGTGGCCCCGGGAGCCGGTGGATCTGGCACGCGGGGCACGGCATCGAGGGCGGGGAGGACGTTTTGGGGCCGTGTTTCGTCTGCACGGCCCGGGCGGAGGTGGGCCGGGTCCCCGCGGGGGCTGACCCGGCGCACCTCTAGAGAAAGGTCGCTAGAGGAGGATCATGCGATGACCACCATGATCAACCTCACCGCGCACGCGATCACCATCTTGGGCCCGGACGGTGTGACCGTGACGATCCCGCCGTCCGGCCAGGTGGCCCGCGTGTCCGCAACCGCCACCGTGGTGGCGGAAACGGTGGTCGACGGTGCGCGTGTGCCCATTGTGCGCACCGCGTTCGGAGAGGTGACTGGCCTCCCCGCACCGCAGGATGGGGTGCTGTACGTGACCAGCACCCTAGTCGCCCAGGCCGCAGCGGCGGCTGAACGCACCGACGTCGTGGCGCCCGACACCGGCCCGTCCGCGGTGCGGGACGCGGCCGGCCAGGTCCAGGCGGTCCGCCAGCTCCAGACCTTCGCGGCCCGGGTGGACGCCTAGTGCGCCCCCTGGGCCGCTTCGTCTCTCGGTTCGCAGACGTGTGGAGGTGAGGCCCGATGTGGCGGCTGGATGAGCACGTTCATACGCCGTTGTTCCGGTCCGACGATCGTTGCTACTTCGGATGCGTGGCAGGCGACCACTGCAAACCCGCCGCGCACGGCAACATCGAGTACACCGAGTACTGCTCGTGCGGGGCTTGGCGGCGGGTCAACGAGAACCGGTTCTGCCGCGAGTACGGGCCGTGGCACGCGCCTAGGAGAACTCTGCCGCCCGCCGCGCAGGTGGAGATGGCAGACCTGGAGGGGTGGGCCCCATGAGCTGCCCAGTCGCCTTCCTCGCGACCGCTGGGGCCGGGGCCACCGTCCGTGTCGGGGACCGGGTGGTTGAATACCCGCACCTGCCCCACGGGTCTCTGCGCGGCCCGTGCTGGCTCTGCGGGTGCGACACTTCCCGTGGGGCGCTACGGTCCCAGGTGATCCGGGAGACCTTCTCCGACGTCGGCCGGGCCGCCGTACCCTCCTCCTCCGTCGTCTGCGACCACTGCACGTGGGCGCTAGCGCAGAAGGCCCTGCGTACGCACTCCATCCTCGTCGCAGGGGGCGCGCTCTCACACCCGTCGCGCGCCGAGATCCGAGCGGCACTGCTGGATCCTCCTGAGCCACCCTTCCTCCTCCTCATTGCCGTCTCAGGGCAGAAGTGGCTGCACTTCAAGGGCAAGGTTGCCATGAGCCGGGACCGATTCCCGGTCCTTCTGGAGGAGCTGCCCGTCGTCGTGGAGCCCGCGATCTTCCGCGTCCTCCTACAGGTGGTGGAGAGGTTGCGCGGATGCTTCACGTCCGCAGAGATCGCGAGCGGACGCTATCCCCCGGTCAAGATCCAGCGGTATGGCATCGGCAGGTGGGAGGCAGATGAGGCCGTGGTCTCGTCATGGCGTGGCAACCGTCTGCTGGACCTGGCTCTGCACGTCGCGCAAAAGGGAGGTGAGGACGAGTGATCTACGGCTTCGACACGGCAGATGAGCCTAGCGCCCTTGGAGCCCTGCTGGTGTACGCGATCTGGCGCAGCCGGGACCCATCCCGGCTGCGGGTGACGCCCGACCTGTGGGGCATGGTTGAGCGGGCCGTGAAGTCATCGGCGAAGCGGGCCCTCGCCCTCGACGACTTCATCGAGCGGCTCAAGCCCAAGCTGGGATGCTCATCGATCCAGCCGCGGTGGATGCGGCACGGCATCCTGCCAGCCCTGCTGACGGTGAACACCGCGACGGGCGAGGTCTACGAGGTCCACGACGAGCGCCGGCAGTTCAATTGGGTCGGGCTGTTGGAGCAGGCCGATCATCAGCTGGTGCTGCGCCGGCTGTACGAACGGACCTCTCTGATCGTGGCCCTGGTGCGCGACCGCCTGGAGCGGGAACGGCCCCTAGAGGCCCGCGGGCTGCTGAAGGTGGAGGAGGAGGTGGCGCCCGGTGAGTGACCGGTACACGGGGTGGGTGGACTGCCACTTCACCTTGCTGTCCCCCTTGAGCCACATCGGCGAAAGCCACGGGACCGATGCGTACCTGGACACCATGGACGTCCTCGGGCCCGATGGCGAGCCCGTAGAGGTCTTCGCCTACCATGGTAACGCGTTGCGCGGGGTTTTGCGTGACTGCGCGGCGCGGTACATGCTGGACCGCCTTGGGGCCAAGGTGTCGCTGGAGGCGTTCCACCTGCTCTTCGCCGGCGGTTCGCTCGACGATCGGCAGGTGGTGGACCTGGCGAAGGCCAGGGAGATGCGGCGCCTGGTGCCGATGCTGAGCGTGTGGGGCGGCGCCGTGGGTACGCAGATCCTCACGGGCCGGATCCAGGTGGGCGACCTGTGGCCGCTCTGCACAGAGGTCGCGCACCTCGTGCCGGAAGACCTCCGGCCACTGTGCCGTGTCAGCTGGCGCCGGCAGATCACCGAGCGCAGCATGACGCGGCGTGACGACGCTAAGCAGGCGACCTTGACCGAGGCCTACTTGGTGGACACGCCTGCTCTGCCAGCGCCCCAGCGACGTGCTAAGGTGCGCGGCTTCCTGCCCGAGCCCGGGACCGAGGCGCAGCCAGCAGAGACCGAGCAGGCTGCCGCGCAAAATGACGAGCGGGACGACCGGCCCATGCAGATGCGGTACACGGTGGAGGCCCTGGCCCCCGGCACGCGGCTCTGGGGGCGGATCTACTGCGCCCGGATGACGCAAGTGGAGCTGGGCGCCTTCATCTCCGCATGGGTGGAGTGGGCCCGCGCTCCGGTTCTGGGCGGCCACTCCCGCGTCGGCTTCGGCCGCGTGGAAGCCCATCTCATGTGGACACCCGCGGGAGGCGTTCCAGAGGAGCTCCTCGCCGTGTCGGGCCATCTGTCCTTGTCGCCCACGGCTGAGCGGGCCAAGGCCGTCTATGACGCCTGGCTCGACGAGTACCACCGGTACCTATCCGAGCACCAGCAAGCGGTGGTGGACCTCCTTGGACCTGGGAACTCTCGTCGGTGACGGGACTCCGCTGGAGATCGTGGCGTGCCTTGTTGACGGGCGGGTGGCCACGTACGACGGCTACCTGCCCATCGACTCCGTGCTGGCCTGGGCATGGGTCGCCGAGCACAGGCCTGACCTGCTGGAGGTAACGCAACCTGGCCAGCTGGAGGAGGACCTGGAGATTCCCCTGCCGTTGGCGCGCCGTGTTTACGCCGATGGGGACTGGTGTTGGGCAGCCTCGTTTGCTGTCGCGCCACGGGCTCAGGAGCGGCGTCAAATCTGGCACAGGCGTTTTGACGCCGCTGCGGCGGAGGAGTACACGGACCGCCGCGGACAGGTGAACACCTCCGGCGGCCGGCTGCGCGACTACCGCGTGCCGCTCCCGATCCTATTGGTCCCGGAGCTCCGGTGGTACTGCGTGGGGGACGGAGAGGAGATCTTGCGCCTCCTGCGTCCTGTGGCCGCGGTGGGCAAGAAGCGTGCGCAGGGCCTTGGGCGTGTGCGCGAGTGGGTGGTGCAGCCGGCGCCCGAGGACCGCTCCTGGTGGCGCCCCCATCCGGACCCGGCAGGTACAGACGAGGTGGCAATCCGGCCGCCGTACTGGGATCGGCGCAACGTGCGGAGGGTGGTGTGGCCTGATGTCCCCCTGGCGGCGCGAGCGCTACCTGTTGCACGCCCGGACGCGTGAGCACCAGCGACGGGTCGACGCTGCTCGCCGCATCATCGCTCAGGCCCTGGCCATGGGTGAGCGGCCGTACGTGTCCTGGAGCGGTGGCAAGGACAGTACGTGCGTACTAGAGCTCGTCCGCGAGCAGATGCCTGACGTTCCTGCGCTCTGCTCTAAGGACGACCTCGACTTCCCGGGGAGTCGTGAGTTCTGCGAGCAGTACGCTGCGCGGCGCGGGGTCAACCTCCATATCGTCACTCCCCGGGAGCCGGTGCTCAGCACACTGATCCGCCTAGGCGGGCCGCGCGTCCTTCACGCGCCTGGTAACCGCCTAGACGAACTGGCGTACTTCGGCCCGATGCGGGAGGCGGCAAGACAGCTTGGCTGCACCATGCGTGTCCTCGGTCTGCGGGCGGATGAGAGTAGGGCACGCCGGTTCAACCGTGCCACCCGCGGGCCGATCTACCGCCATCGTGACGGCTCATGGGTGGTATGTCCCATCGCGGACTGGTCCGTGGCCGACGTGTGGGCCTTCATCATGAGCCGCGAGCTACCGTACCTGTACATCTATGACCTTGAGGAGATGGCCGATGACCCAGAGCAGCTACGCGAGTGCTGGTGGATCGGCGGCCCCACGGCTGCAGGGTACGGACAGTTAGCGTGGTTGAAATACCACTTCCCGCAGCTGCATCGCAAGCTGGTTGAACTCTGGCCGGATTGGTCCGAAGGGGCATAGGTGGTAGGAGGTTTTGGGATGCCGAGGCCAAAGACGACGTCAAAGACCACAGAACAGCGAACCGTCCTGGTCAGCGCGCGGCTCCCCGCCGATCTCCACAGGGAGCTGCGGCACCTCCTGCTCGACCAGGGCCTGTCCTTCCAAGCGTTCATCGTCCAAGTCGCGCAGGAGTACCTGGGGCGTGCACGCGAGGTGCGGAGCAAGTGAGGGCGCGGCCAGCTCCCCACGCGACCCCGCGCCGGCCGCGTCCACAGCGGACGGACCCCGCGGCGAGGGCCCCGCAGCCCGCGGACAGGGGACGGGTGGCCCGCGAAAAATTTTTGGCCCCCCCCTTGACCGTACACCGCGCGCGGTGTACTCTTCCCCTCGGTCCGGCTGCCAGGCCGCGACGGGCTGAGTCGGGGGCCCCAACCCGCCCAGGGCAGGGCGCCAGGGGACCTGGCGAGGCTAGGCAGGCGAGGTCCCTCTCCCCGCGCGGGGGGCGAGGGGCACCGACGAGCGGGCGCCCACCCGCTCGCGGCGCGGTGGGCCGCCGAGGACGGATCGGGGCGCGACCCGCTCCGTTGTCGACGGGGTCCTGCCACCTGGGGTTCGACTCCCCGCCGGACCACCCTGTCCGAGCTCCCGGACTCCGCGAGGGGTCCTGAGCCGCGTCGTCCGCGGCGAGAAGGGAGGGTTGAACATGCCATACGGAGTCTTCGAGGCATTCCACATCTACGCCTACGGACCTGAACCTCACCTCCACGGCGGAAGCATCTATGACGTTTTTGATGTCGTGCCCGACATCGATGGCGGCCTCGAACTCAAACCCAACGGCCTACTCCTTCTTCTTGGAGTCGGTGCCATCAACGGCCTTGAATACGGTGCATATCTACTCTTCGAACCACATAACGTTCACATCGTGCTCCTCACTCAAAACGATGATGGAAACGATGTCTACTGCTACCCCGCTACCAAATCCAACCTCGTGCTACTTGACGAGTACGTGCCCGGTATCTGCATCGAACTTCTCTCCCTACAACCCTTCGAGTCCGTCCTCGCCGGATGCACCAAAGCCTACAAAGCCCTTACTGCGGCCGCTGTGGCGACCGCGGAAGCTAACCCATGAACGAGCGCTGGACCTGTCCCGTCTGTGGCGTCCAGGTGGTGCGCCGGTCGGTACTGCAACTGCCCGGCGCACCGTGTCCGCGCTGTGCACGCCGAGCCCGGGACCGTGCCCGCCGGGAGCGCCGACGCGCTGCCGGCCTGTGCACTAGGTGCGGTGCCCCAACAGGCGGACAGCCCCTGTGCGCGGCGTGCCTCAGTTACCGTCGTGCTGCACGGGTGCGAGGATGAGGTGGTCGCCGTGATGAAAAGCCCCATGAGCCTCCGCGGCTGCCCCTGGTGCGGGAGCGTGCGGTTGGTACATGCCGAGAAGCCCCGTGAGCACCTGTCGGGCGTCGTCACGTGCTGGGTCGTGTGCGACCATGGGCACCGGTACCTGGCCGCGTGGCGTCGGAGGCTCCCTGTCTCCCGCCGTCAGGATGCTGCCCTCAAGCGTGCTCGGCGTATGCGCGAGGCGGCCGCCGTCATGGCCGACGTCCAGAGGCGTCTGCTCGCCGAGGGCCGCGTCGACGGGCCCGAGTGGGAGGTCGCCGACGCCGCTACCCGGCGTCTGCCGGTGCTCGCCGTCCATATCGAGCGAGGCGAGCCCTGATGGACCTCACGCTCGGACCCACCAGCGACCACCTCGAGGTCATCGAGAACATCCGCGAAGCGGTGGACCGCCTCAGGGCCGCGGAGGCCCGGCTGCGCCTCCACGCAGGCCAGAAGCACCTGCCTGCAGCCGACGTGAACACCGCACTGTCCCTTGTCCGCATGGCCCTCGCATCGCTCCGCCGGGCCGAGGAGCTGCTGAGGAGGGACCTGCCACATGGCGGTTGCTGAGGACTGGAAGCCTGGAATGGCCGGCCCCGTCAGCCTCGAGCGCCTCGCCGCGGAGGTGCAGGACGCCGCAGAGGCCGTCGCCGGCGCGCTGCACGCTCTCCGAGCCGCGCAGTACCTCGTGCCCAGCGGCCACTGGGCGGAATGCGCGCGGGCCGAGAGTTATGTCCGCTCGGCACTCCTCAGCGTGCAGGAAGCCGACGAATGGCTGCAGCGCGCGCAGCGGGCTCTCCGGCAGGGGGTGGCCGACGATGGCCACCGCTGAGCAGCCCGCGGCGCAACGGGCGAGGACCCACACCGTCTACCGGCTCGCCGACGGCACAGAGGTGCCAGGTGCGACCACGGTGGTCAGCCTCATCAGCAAGGGTGACGCCCTGCTGAGGTGGGCCTGGGAGCTTGGCCGCCAAGGCATCGAGATGCGCCGGTACCGTGACGCCCTGGCCGACATCGGCACCCTAGCCCATCAGATGATCGAGGAACACTTGGGTGGGCCGCTGGTGGACTACAGCCTCTACACCGCCGCCGACCGTGACCGGGCCGAGAACTGCGTGTTGAAGTTCTTCGAATGGGAGAAGTCACACCAGCTGAAGCCGTGTTTTATCGAGAGGCCTCTGGTCAGCGAGCGGCACCGCTTCGGCGGCACGGTGGACGTGTACGGCCTGCTGGACGGCATACCGACGGTCCTAGACCTGAAGACCGCGAAGGCCGTGTACGACTCCCACCTCTACCAGGCCGCGGCCTACGCGGTATTGGTGCGTGAGGCTGGGCATCCCGTCGAGGCCATCCGGATCCTCCAGATAGGACGTGACGAAAGCGAGGGCTTTACGGAGCGGGTGGTGAGCGGCGTGGAGATCGAGCGGTACTGGCGGGTGTTCCGCGCCGCCCTGGATCTCTACTACGCCCTGGAGGCATGCAAGCCAGAAGGTAGGCAGAGGGTGGGACCATGGCAGCGGTAGCGCAGGACCGTTCGATGCAGCCTGCCTCGAGCGCGTCCATCGTCGAGACCGTGCTCATGAAGGGCGACCTGTCGCAGCTGTCGCCTGAGCAGCGGGTGCAGTACTACCTGCGCGTCTGCGAGAGCCTCGGCCTGAACCCACTGACAAGGCCATTCGACTACATCGTGCTGAACGGCAGATTGACGCTGTACGCCAAGCGCGATGCGACCGACCAGATCCGGGCGAGCAAGCGCATCAGCGTGACCATCGTCTCGCGGGAGCGAGTGGAGGACCTCTACATCGTTACGGCCCGCGCCACCACGCCGGATGGCCGTTCTGATGAGGCGATCGGTGCAGTGAGCATCGCTGGGCTCCGAGGCGATGCGCTCGCCAACGCGATCATGCGGGCCGAGACCAAGGCGAAGCGCCGCGTGACCCTTTCGATCGCGGGACTTGGGTGGATGGATGAGACGGAGGTCGGCAGCGTGGCCGAGGCTACAGCCGCGCGCGTCAACCCAGAGACGGGCGAGGTCCTACCCGCCCTGCCATCCACGCCCGCCCCACCGCCAGGGGAGCCAACGACCCAGCAACCTCAGCAGCCTGTGGACGCCGCGGGGGCTCAGAGCGTACCCGTTGACCACGCCACCGACAAGCAATTGAAGGCCATCTACGCCAAGGCACGATCCCTAGGGGCGACCCCGGAGGACATGAGGGAACTGATCCACCAGCGGTACGGGGTTGCCTCCTCCAAGGACCTCACCAAGGAGCAGGCTTCTGAGGTGCTGGACCTCCTAACCGACATCGAGCAGGGGCGCCGCGACTGGCCTCTCGCCGCAGAGGGCACTGAGGAGGGGACGCCGACGTGATGGAGACCGGCCAGGATGCGCGGGCGGTAAAGACGGGCGCCGAATCGACAAGGCCGAAGGTTTACCTAGTCTACTTCGGCTGGTACAGCGACTACGCCATTCGATGGACGCTGGTGCCACCCTTGATCATGCACGCGGTGCGTGAAGCGCTGCGGGGCTTGCCGGATGAACGGTCCGAGGGTGAGCGGCCGTGAACATCCTCTGGGCCCGCCGTCCCGAGGACCCGCTGTTGGAGTTGCGCTCCCGCGCGCCGCGGACGTGGCAGGAGGCGGTGCGGACGGGCCATGTTGTGCCTGTGCGGTCCCGACGCCGCTGGAATGCTTCCCTCGCGGCGGAGGGTGTGGGCCTCTGGCTTGGGGCGCTCCTTGTCGGCGGCTGGTACGCGGCACTGCTGCTCGGTGCGCGGTGGTGGCTGCTTGGCCCGTGGGCCGCTATCGGCGGAGCGTGGATCGCGGCTCTGGAGCTAGCGACGAGGTAGGTGACAAGCGCGGTGGCGGAGGCGCGGCTGACCGATGCGCAACGTAGGGTGTTGGAAGCGTTGCCGGACTACGATCCATCTTGTCCGGGGGTGCCACAACACCAGATAACTAGCGACGAGCAGGGCTACCTGACGATCGTCATCGAGATGCCCCGCAAAGGCTGGGTGACAGCGAACAAGGTCGCGCAAATCACCGGTCTTCGCCGGTCGTCTGTGCAAAGGTCACTAAATATATTGTGTAACCTGCAATTAGCTGAGCGATCCGACAAAGGCTGGTTGCAGGGGATTTACCGCCGCACCCCCGCGGGCACCGCGGCCCTGGAGGCGATGCGGCGTGCGCGTTGAGCCGACCACCGCCGGGCAAGAGCCGGTACAGCGGGTGGCGCTGGATCGGCTCCCGCCCGACATCGCCCAGGCCGTCCAGGCCCTCGTGGACGCCGCTCGGGACTATGTCCGCGGTGACCGCTACGGCAGCATCATCCTTCCCGCTGGGCGAGACAAGTTCAGACGATTGATGGAGGCCCTGCGCCCGTTCGTCGGCGAGGACTCCTGGCAGTGAGGTGGATGGCGGACATGGCACAGGCTGACGAGATCCTGATCCCGGACGAGCACGGCCACGTGGCCGCCCTCCGGAACGACAACCGCGTCGAGTACTGGTCGCAGGCGCAGGGCATCTGGCGCGGCAAGCGAGGCCGCGTGGTCGACGTCGACCACTGGGACGGTGTGGTCCAGACGATCGAGATCGAGGTCGACGAGGTCACGCTGGGAGTACCCGAGCCGCACCATCCCTACGCCCGCTGGCGGCGCCTGCGGAAGCCGAAGACCTATCGAGCGCGGGTGGACGTGCTGCGCAAGTGGGGCCGGCGGCTCAGCTAGGAGGACGGACGCGGATGAGGGCGCTCGACGAGCTGCGTCGACTTGGATACCGCATCCAACTCGACGGCGAGAACATCATTTGCCGGTTCATTGGTCCCGGTAAGCCGGACCGGGAACAGGTGGTACCCCTGCTGCAAGAGCTGAAAGCCGGCAAGGCGGAAGCGGTGGCCCAGCTGCGGCGTGAGGCCGCCGAGGGCTGGCCCCCTGAGTCCTTCGAGGCTGAGGCGCGGTACGGCCACCGGATGGCACGCCTGTATCCGCTCCTCGGCCAGCAGGTGCTAACACCGCATGGGCCTGGTCGCTTGCGCCGGATCAGTGAAATCCGCTTGCGCCTGCTCACCGAATTCCGCTGCGAGGTACTACTCGACGATGATCCGAAGCGCCCCATGGAGCTTCCGGCCGACCTTGTCCAGCCCCTGAAGGTGGGCCACTAGCCATGACCCATGCTGGACGTCCTTCAGCGAAGTCGCCGCGGGTCATCCGCAGTGCCCACCACGTGAGGCGGGGCCCTCGTAGGAGACGCGCAGAGCCTCCATGGTGCGCCCATCTGTTCGCACCGTGATCCTGCCGCAAGGGGGCGGAGGTGATGGACGTCGACCTGGCCGCGGCCCTCTGCCGGATCCCGCACACGGGGTGCCACGCGGAGTGCGCACCCTCCGTACCTGAGGGCCGTGATGGGTCCGGCCGCATCTGCCGCGAGTGTGCCGTCGCCTTGGCGGTTGAGCTTGCGCTGGCCGCAGGGGACGAGGCCGCCTCCGCCGCCTACCGCCGCGGCTACGCCCACGGCTATGAGGCGGGCTACGAGCGCGGGTGGGCAGCGTGCCTGCGCACACGGGGCGCAGCCCAGCGCGGGGGGCCGACGGCGCCATGATCCTGAGGCAAGAACGATCCTCCCGGGTCGCCCGGGCGGAGGCGGTAGAGCGTGGCTGAGCAGCGACAGGACGAGGACCTCCGGTGCTTCCGGGTCTCCGCCCGCTTCTGGACCGACGAGAAGGTTGCCACCTGGGGCGACGACGCGCGGCTCTTGGCTCTGTACCTCTTGACGAGCCCGCACCGAACGATGGAGGGCCTGTACCGGCTTCCCCTGGCGTATGCGGCGGCTGACCTAGGCTGGGCGCCAGACCGGGTTCGGTCGGCGCTAGACCGCCTGATCGCCGACGGGTTCTGCCGGTACGACGCCCGGACCAGCGTCGTGTGGCTCTGCCACGCCCTGCGATACCAGCCGGTCACGCACCCGAACCACATCAGGGCGGCCGTGCGGTCGCTCCGCGCCCTGCCCCGGACGCCTCTCCTCCGCGGCCTCCTGGAGGCCGCCAAGTCCTATAGCCCCCTGCTCGCGCAGGCCATCGAGGCGGCCAGTGACCTCGCGTTGGGCCAGGAGCCGGCTGGAAGCGGTCTGCCAGGCAGCTTCGACCCCGACGGGATCGGATCGGGATCGGATCCCGATCCGATCGGGATCCGATCGGGATCCGATCCGGATCGGATCGGGGTCGCATCGGGGTCGCATCGGGGTCGCATCGGGGTCGCATCGGGGTCCGACCGGGATGGGATCGGGGTCGGATCGGGGTCGGATCGGGATCCGACCGGGGTCGGACCGGGATCCGACCGGGATCCGATCGGGATCCGATCCGGATCGGATCGGGATGGGATCGGGATCGGATCGGGATCGGATCCCGATCGGA
>Ga0208549_100148_pt1 | contig 34385 bp, 35 predicted proteins | sample BED_host_MetaG_FD_187135 | JGI IMG/M metagenome (GOLD analysis project Ga0208549, IMG submission 187135) | Hot spring microbial mat communities from Yellowstone National Park, Wyoming, USA - BED_host_MetaG (SPAdes) (version 2) | ecosystem: Environmental > Aquatic > Thermal springs > Hot (42-90C)... | reverse complement strand
CCTTTGTAGTCCCATACATACCCACACCTAGGGCATTTAAGTTTTACCACTACTTACCACAAGATAACTAATAAGAAAATAGCCCTTATAAGCTTTTCTATCCATCCCCACTCTAAAGGGCGAGGCTTTCAGTTGTAAATGGAGAAACCTCTACCCACTAGCTATGAAGTGATGAAGGATGAGATAAACCAATGAACCGCCCTAATGGGATTCTCGTCCTTTAGGAAGCAGGTCAGAACCAATTGAATTTTAATGGACAAAAAACATTAAAAATAAGTGAAAAGTGAACTACTCCGCCCTAAGGGCGGAAATCTCTGGTGCAGAAAGATGAACCTATCTGAACCTATGATGAAAATTATTATGAAAACAGTAAAACACATACATCCAGAAATAACGATGAAGTTAGGTCACATAATTTTTTCCATACCATTACATGAAAGCAATTGCAAAGATCTATATAAAATCGGATCGGCAAATGTATGTGGTAAAGTTGGAATTGCCGCAGGATTAGATAAAAACGGAAAATATACAAAATTCTTATCTCATTTCAATCCTGGCTTTATTGTTGTCGGCTCAACAACACCCAAAAAAAGGATAGGAAATAGACCACCAAGAGTAGCTAGGATAATGCCATATTCTATGGTTAATGCTATGGGTTTAAATAATGACGGCTTACCCTTGGTTTTGTCTAGAGTTTCAAGAGTAAATTACCCGATTTTTATTAGTATAGCTGGTTTTAGCCTATTTGAAATCGAAGAACAAATAATTTATTTGAACAAATACTCTACCAACAACATACAAGGCATTGAGATCAATTTATCAAGCCCTACTTATAAAGATAAATGGAAAGACATAATACCAACTTTAGCATCTTCAAAAAAGCAGATTTTCATTAAAATAGGCCCAAGGTTTAAAATTGAAGACTATGTTAGGCTTGCCAGCAAAGAAGGATTTGGACTGGTTTTAACAAATACTTTGCCTATAGAAGATCAAAGGATAAGTGCAAAGAGAGGGGGCCTAAGCGGTTTGTTACTTTATAGATTGTCAAATTATATGATCAAAAAAGCGAGAGAAGTTGGAGGAAACGAAATACCAATTATAGGGGTAGGAGGTATTATGAGCTGTAAGCAATTAAATGATATATTAAAATATGCAAACGCTGCTGAAATTTATACAGCAATACTGTACATGGGTCCAGGAATAATAAGTAGCTTAAATTTAAGATGTAAAAATTTTTAATTAATTTAAACTCCTTTGGCACCGCCTCCAAGTGCTGCTAGCCCTCTTATAAAATATCTACCCAGGAATATGAATATAACTAAAGGTACAATAGAACCTACTACACCTGCAGCAAAAGATCTATTATATATTATAGCATAACCTCCAGCATATTGTCTTACAGCTACAGACAAAAGCATTTCTTGGGGATTAGATATTAATAGAATTGGTATGAAAAAGTTGTCCCATATTTGTAAAAATGTAAATATAAAAGTTGATAAGAATCCAGGTACTAATAAAGGCATTATAACTTTCCAAAAGATCGTCCAGTCGCTTGCTCCATCAATTTTTGCCGATTCTAACAAATATTTCGGAATTGAAGGCATAAAAATCGATATAAGCAATGCTGACATGGGTATATAAAACATCAAATAAGCCAGTATTACGCCATAATATGTATTATATAAATGCAAAGAAGTTACAATTTGAATTAAAGGAACAGTTGTTGTCTCAACTGGTAAATATGTTGCTAGAGATATAATAGCAAACCCTATTGTACTCCAAATATAATGCCTGTCCATAATTATATAAAAGAAATATGCACCCATAGCCCCTAGTAATGTTGCGAGAGCTGCTATTGGTACATCTATCAAGACTTCCCTAATTAATGGATATTCTAGCCCTATTAAACCATAAATACCTCCAAAGCCGTGCCATACAAAATAAAAAGCTTCGCTACTTGCTTTTGAAGGAGGCAACAATGCAGGAGTAGTTGCAGCAGCTATATTAGATTTTAAAGCCCCAACAAATAATGCGTATAAAGGCATCAACCATAATATTACAAGAATTGCCGCTATTAATTGCAATATAGCATATTTAAAAACCCTAAAATAATAATTATCAGGCCTATAAGAATTGTTTTTATTACCCATAATATTTCACCTCTTAAAAACCCACTTCATCAATCCAAATATAGCAAAAGGCAATATGACAGCGGCAGCTATAATTGTTACTATTACAGCCATAGCTGCCGAAGCTGAGAAATATTCTGATATAAACAAGTTATAAACATACATGACATATGTCATCAATGTAGGAGAAGTTGCAGAACCCCCTAACACAAAGGGAATTGTAAATATTCTAAACGAAAACAGAAACAGAAGCGCTGTTGAAATGATAAAACCATTCATAGAATTAGGTATCAGTATTTTAAATAAAATTTTTAATCCTCCTGCCTTATCTAGCCTAGCCGCTTCTACGACAGTTTTATCAACGTTCATAAATGACGCTAAATAGAAAAGAGTAGCTAAACCGGTATATGCCCATACTTCTATCATAATCATAGATATCAACGTCATGTTAGAAGTACCAAGCCAATATGGAGCAGGTAAATGAAGTAATTTTAAAAGCCAATCTACACCTATTGTTGGATTCAAAAGCCATTCCCATATTAATGCGCTTGTTGAAGAAGCTATAGCTAATGGGTAAATGAATATTGATAAATAAAGAGAACGTTGTACATTATTAGGTATAAAGTAAAGAAGGCCTGCGAAAAGTAGGCCCAAAACGTTTCCTATTGCAACTAATCCTATAGTAAATATTATTGTATGTGTAGTTGAGATTTTAAAAAAGTATTGCGAAAAAAGATATTGATACGTTGCTAATCCAACAAACTTGGGCTTATGAACCAATATTGATGAATTTAAGAAAGAAAGCCAAACATTCCATACAACAGTTACCAGCAAAAGTCCTGCAAAGAATAGTGTAGGAATTACCATTAGATATCCTTGATTTTTCATAATAGTTCCTCCTCTGTATTATGCTTTATATTAGCAAGATTATAAACATATCCATAAAAATATGAATACAAAAAATAAAAAAATTAATTTATATTAATTTATTTAATATGTGGGGCATGTGTAGCCAGACACATATGTATATGTTGTTGGGTTTACCCATGGAGGCAAATAGTTTGCAAAAGGTTGTCCCTTCATACCTAAAAATCCAAAGCCGTTTTGTGCTGCGGTCTGCCATTCTAAGCATTGTTGATGCATTATAGAAGCAAATTGGGAATTAAATGTTGTAATATAGGCTGTTCCTCCGTTTTGCAAAGCTAGTGCCTGTGAAATCATTGATGAGAACGTATCTGTGAACAAAGATTCGTCGCTTGGATCTATTGTAAATGCACCTGGATCTGTTGCTGATATGTTCTTAAATGTAACATAATCATACCATTGTGCTGTAGTTGGATAGAAATCCGTACCATTACTCCAAACCTCTACACCTTTTCCGCTAGATGTCCATATCTTCTCTCCGTTGTATGAATTCCAGAATTTAGCAAATACTACTGCAGCTTGCATATATGGGTTATATACAGATGGTACTGCTATAGAGTCTTCATTAACTGCATAGTTACCCCATGTACCTGGGAATGGCTGTTCCATTAATGTAACGTTTGTCCAGTTTGTATATGGAGCTACCGGAGCATAGGCTGTTACATGATACCAAATGTAAGCATATTCTGTAACCCAATTGCCATTTGCTTGGAAGAAGGCTTGTCCATTAATTATATTAGCTAGGCCAGATGACCATGTGCCAGTCTGCCATCCTGAATAATCATATTTAGTTAATAACAAAAAGTCATAATCAGTTTGATTAACTAATGCCTGAACACTTGGGTCACTCAAATTGATAACTCCGTATAGAATCTCATTATATAATTTAGCTCCACCATCAGGACCATACTTTTCTGACGCTAAGCCTAAGAATATGTTTTCCCATAGGTTCAATTGATCCCATCCACCATCTCCACCGGGAACTACCCATATGTTTGTAACTCCTTTAGATGCCAAATATTCTGTGTCATTAATTAATTGCTCTACAGTCATTATAGGATATGATATATTATATTTTCTTAACAGCTGTGGATTATAATAAAGTAAAACACCTCTGTGTGCTTGCGTCGGCAAAGAGAACATAGTCCCATTAAACATACCAGCTAAAAGACCTTCTCTAACAGCTAAATTATATAATCCTGTTTGTTGTGCTATCGGAGTAAAGTTAACAAAATCCTTACCTAATTGAGGCATAACTTCTACATATGACCACATTACTGGTGAATAGTGAGCTTGGAATGAATTAGGAGGCTTTTGTGCCTCTATCATACCTAATATAACAAATTGTGCTACAGTTCCTCCAGCACCTGGAATTGATGTATAAGATACTTGATATTGTGGATACATTAGCGAAAAGTTACCTGCTATCCACTTTAAACCGGGTGGATCTTCAGGTCCCCACCAGTTTAAGAAAGAGAAAGTTGTAACCGGAGGTGTTGTTGTGGTTGTTGTGGTTACAGGAGGAATAGTTGTTGTGGTTGATGTTGTTGTGGTTGATGTTACAGGAGGAATAGTTGTTGTGGTTGATGTTGTTGTAGTAGTCGGTGTTGTTGTTGTAGTCGGCTTTCTTGATGCATAATAAGCAGCTACTCCACCTACTATTACTACGACGATTATTACGACGATTATCCCATATAATGCCCCTTTACTCAGTCCTTTTTTTCTGTCTATCATATAGAATACACCACCTCATACTGGATTTCTGCTTTTTATTATATCAAAGGAAGTATTTAAGTAATTATGATTATATAAAAATTAAGAAATATTAACTTTAAGAAAGTATACCTTTTTATTTCAAATCAATTTAAGTTTGCTTTTATTTATTATAGATTAAAGTGTTAAATAAACAATTTCGACCATTATATTCGAAGGGAAAACTTTTAACCACAGGTTTTCAAAGTTTTAATTGCCCAGAAGGGCGTAAGTAAATAGTGTGAGGAATGTAATCTTGAGTGAAAGTAATCGTAAGGTTTCGGACCTCCGTGAGGGGGAAGATAATGTATCTATTAAGGTAAGGGTTTTAAGTGTTGACGAACCAAAAGTCATCCACACAAAGAGAGGAGATAGAACAATAAGTGAAGCCGTAGTTGGAGATGAAAGCGGAAGAATAAAATTGACAATGTGGGGTAATCAAGCAGGGAAAATTAATGAAGGGGATGCAGTAGAGCTAAAAGGTGCTTGGACTACAAGCTTTAAAGGTGATGTTCAACTAAATATAGGTTCTCGTGGAGAAATTAATAAAATAGATGACGAAGGCCTCCCCAAGCCAGAAGAAATCCCTGAGAGTACACCGAAAGCTTCTGAATCGAGTTCAAGAAGCTATGGAAGATCAAGAGGAGGATACAGAAGAGGGGGAAGAGGAGGATACAGAAGAGGGGGAGGGTATTCTTCTTCATTTGGAGGTTCTGAAGAAGAAAGCGATAGTAGTGAAGATGAGGAGTAAAACCTATTTAACATTTATATTTAATTTTTATTGAATTATGCTATCTGGCATATAATACAAAGTTTTTAATCTAGACAGACATAGATGTTATGAAAAGGTGAAGCGGTGATGCGCCTTTGTGGAGACTAAAGATATTGAAAAAATATATATAGGGTTAGTCAACATAGACGATCTTAAACAGCACGAATTTGCAATTGATGAACACATAGAGGAACTGAAAAAATCAATTATAACACAAAAAGTTATGAGAAAACCAATAATTGCTGATATAAAAACAGGTACAATAATTGATGGCGCGCATAGAACCAGAGCATTAAAATCGTTAGGTCTCAAGTATATTCCTGCTATATTAACTGATTATTTAAATGATGATAAAATTTATGTAGATAAATGGTATAGGGTTTACAATATAAATTATAAAGATATATTATCTTATTTAAAATCTATGTTTTGCTTCCAAGATATAGAATATTATAACGATTCAATAAAAATAATAATGTGCAATGATAACAAAATTGATTCATATATGTTGATAAATAAATTTGAAAAAGAGTTCCAAAAAAGCATAAACAACATATCATTTTTAAAGCCTGAAACAAAAAAGGTAAAAAAGAAAGGATTAATAATTGACCCACCTAAGCTTGATAAAGAAGATGTGATAAGCGTCGCATTAAAGCAAACTCTTTTGCCCCCAAGATCTACAAGGCATGTTACATTATTGAAGAAGATATATGTAAATTATTCTTTAAAAAATACTTATTAAAGCAAAAGATACTTTAAACTCTTTTCTTTCTTTTATAAAGTGGTGGATACAATGACAGGTCCAGTGCCAAAATATTTAGTTAGAGATGTTATGAAGATACCCACAGTGAATGTATTGCCTACTAAAAGCGTGGATGAAATAGCTAGGATCATGATTGAAAGAGATGTGGGATCAGTAATTGTTGTTGATGAGAACGGAAACCTTCTAGGTATAATAACTAAAACGGATATTGTAAGAGACGTTGTAGCTAAAGGAATATCACCTCTTACCATTAATGCAGGCCAAATTATGACAAAGAATCCATATTATGCATTTGAAGATACACCACTAGAAGAAGCTGCAAGTTTAATGGGAAGCAAAGGCATAGGGCATTTGCCCATTTTAAATTCTAAAACATTAAAACCGGTGGGTATGATTTCAAAAAGAGATATATTAAAATTGGCCCCATATTATATTGATCTGGTATACCAACTAAAAGCAGAAAAGAATAAATAATCATTAAATTAATACAAATATTATTAATATTTATGAAAATAATTTATTAATACAATTATTTTATGCTTTTTATAAATAAGACCTAGCCTCATTTATTATTCTTCTTATATTTTTCCAATGGCCTCCTTCCCAATAGACTTGACCACACCTTTTGCACAAGTAAAAAACATTATACATTTTTAATGCTCCAGGAGGTACTCTGCTTCTAATTAAATTCTTATCTGTAACCTTAATCAATCTTCCATTGCACTCAGGACACCTACTTTTTTCAGGATTTAATTCTAAGTCTATCAATTTTTTAGAATATAGCTCAGCTAATATTTTAGGCATTTCTGTGGACTCAACAAAATATACATTCAAATTCAGTTTTTTTGCCTTATAATATAAAGCCCTATCCTTTGTAATTATAGTTCTCTTGCTTTTAATGGCTATTTTAATTATTTGGCTATCGGAATAATCTCTTGAATATATAACATCATAGCCCAGTATTCTCAACCACCTTGTTAGCGTGCCTAACATCGCGTCCGTCATATATTGTTGCATTTTTACCTCCTTTACTATTATCTTTTTAGCAAACTTATTATATTCAATTATATCCCAGTTTTATTTCCAACTATAAAGATAGCACTCTTTTAAAATGCAAATAAATTTATATAACCATAATAATATTAAAAAGCTGGTAAAAGGCAGTGCTGACCATTAATCAAGTGATAGTAATTATAATAATAACCGTTTCTATATTATTACTATTATCAAGAAGATTAAGACATGATATAGTAGGAATTACAACAATGATAGCTTTAGTATTAACAGGCTTTATTTCTCCTAAAGAAGCGCTAAGCAATTTTGCTTCTGTTACAATAATCGTCCTAATATCTCTTATGATAATAGCTGGTACATTAGCAGATTCTGGACTCCTAGAAGTTTTAGGAAACTATATTACATCAAAAATTAAGAACGAAAAAATTATATTGCTTTTATTGCTTTCCTTAACTGTTATTGCATCGGGGTTTGTCAGCGATGTAGCCTTGCTTCTTGCCTTTATACCATTAATCTATTCCATTTCATTAAATCTTAAGAAGCCTATATCAAGATATTTGCTACCATTAGCTTATGCTTCAATTTTGGGTGGACCAACGACACTAATTGGTACTTCAACAAACATAATTTTAGATAATGAATGGTATAATAAGTTCGGTTATAATTTAAAATTTTTGCAATTTGCAAAAATAAATCTGATTTCTTCTTTCATAAGCATATTAATATTAACTTTCTTAATTACTCCTTTCCTAGGTAGAAAAGGAAAAGAAGTTACTTCATTAAAAGAAATAACTGTGCAAAATTATATCATTGAAGTTCAATTAACAGGAGATAGTGATTTGATAGGAAAATCTCCGAAAAGTATTGAGAAATCTTTTGGAATTAAAGTTCTAAGAGTTATTTCGCCTTGGAGGTTCATTGGTGAAAGAAGGGAACTTAAAGAAGGAGACATTTTGTTATTGAAGATATCTCCTTCTCAATTACCATTGATATTGTCATCAAAAGGCTTAAAAATTTCTCAAAAACCAATAGAATCAAAAGAGCAGTTTTTCGAATTGTTAATAACCGGCTCTTCAAAATTAAGGGGAAAAAAGATAAAAGAAGTTGACTTTGAATTTCATAATATATACGTAATAGGGATAGCTTTTGCGAATTATATAACTAGGATTTATGATTACGTTTTAAGACCTGGAGATGTTTTATTAGTCCAAGGTCAGGAACCTAATGTAGCAAAATTTGCTGATTATTATGGTTTATTGCCTATAAACAGCAAAGGATTAAAGGCATTTGACAAAAGAAAAGCCTTATTCTCTATAGGCGGATTGGCTTTGAGTATAATAGCAAATAGTTTTGGATTAAACATAGCTTTATCTTTTCTTATAGGCGCTTTAATATCTACATTCAGTGGAACTTCTACGATTAGAAAGATGTATGAATACGTTGAGTGGCCCTTAATAGTGTTTATAGGAGCCTATTTATCTATTGGGCAAGTTATGGTAACAAGCAACTTATCATCATTAGTTGGTGGGCTTATTCATAACTCAGCTTTAATTTTGTTTTTATTATCTTTACTCCTTAGCAACACAGTCGGTTACGTTACAGCCGCGATAATCCTTGCACCAATAGCACTTTCTTTTACAACCCCCTTAGTTGGTATAACTGTTTTAGCTATGGGGGCTTCATCACCATTTTTAACTCCATTTTCTCACCAAGCAAATTTAATCGCTTATGGAACGGCTGGATATAAAAACAGGGACTTTCTATTGGCAGGTACAATTGTAATATTAATAAAGTTCTTTGTTACTTTCTACTTTTTAGGATTAATAAAATAAGTTTTTGTTCTTTTTGAGTTTTTCACTATGTAATCCTCCATAACTTCAACTCCTATTCCTGGCTTTTCAGGGGCTGTAATAGTTCCATCCTTATTTAGAGTCCAAGGTGGTTCAACTATATCTTTTTCAAAGTATTTTTCACTTGCACTAATATCATTAGGGTATTTAACCCCAGGTAAGGTAGCAGCAGAAACCAAGTGACCCCTACCTATTCCTGTTTCTAACATGCCTCCAATCCATACAGGCCTATTTGCAACCTTATACCAAAAATCATGAATCTTTAAAACCTCGCTAAATCCCCCAACCCTTCCAGGCTTTATGTTTATTATCATAGCAGAACCTAATTGATATGCTTTTCTCGCATCGTTTACATCTTCAATGCTTTCATCTAAGCATATAGGTGTTTTTATATGTCTAGCTAATTCTGCATGATCTACTAAGTCTTTCCAATGCAAAGGCTGCTCTATCATCAACAAGTTATACCCATCTATCTTTTTAAACAGCTCTATATCAGTTAATTTATATGCAGAATTAGCATCTACTTGTAGAGGCAGTTCTTGACCAAATTCCTTTCTTAACCTAGCTATTGGTTCAAGATCGTAACCTGGCTTTATTTTTATCTTTATCCTTCTATACCCCTTATCTAAAAACATAGATACCTTCTTAACTAATTCTTCTGTAGTATTTTGTATGCCAATGCTAACTCCACTGACTATGTTTTTGTTAACACCTCCAAGAACTTTCCATAAAGGCTTATCTTCTACTTTGGCCTTAAGATCCCATAAAGCCATTTCAAATCCTGCTTTAGCCATATTATGGCCTCTAATATTAGAAACGATATCATTAAATTTCTCAACATCAATTTCCTTTTCTTCACTAACCCTAGGTATTATAAAATCGTTTAAGATATGCCATGCAGTTTCCCATGTTTCATAACTATACCAAGGTCCTTCTCCAGCTACAGATTCCGCCCATCCAACTTCTCCATTTTTTTCCTCTAACCTTATTAGTATAGCTGGCCTCTCTATTGTTTTTCCAAAACTTGTCTCAAAATCTTCCCTTAGTTTAACCCACAATTCGAAAAGTTCAATTTTCTTCAACTCCATAAATTGACACCCCTTAATAAGTTATTTAATTCAGATCTAATTAATACAACATACCCACTTTTTTCCTTATCTCTTGTATATCCAACTGCTATGTAGCCTTTATTTAAATAAAATTCATACGCTTCTCTAGTATATAACCTCCATTTTTTAGCAATTTCTTTATCAACATTTCTTATTGAAGATATATTAGCCGGTATAGATATCAAAATTATTCTATCCAAAGCAAGTTCTTTCTTTACAGGTATTTCAATATAATTATTTTCTCCTTTTATTTCCCTATCTAATGCTATATACCCACCTTTACTTATCAATTCTTCAGCAGGTGGCGTCTTAATTTTCCCTTCTATCTTATCAGCAACATATTTACTAGATATATACCATTCAGCCTCGAATCTATCTGTTTCTAAACCCTCATTAATATAATCTCTTATATTACCATAGTAATTTTCTTTATAAATTCTTCCTATAGCTCCTAATTTTTCAAGATTAAAATTAAGGTTTAAAGATTGTAAAGGATCAAAGGTCCACTTTATTAAATTTATCCCTAATTTTAATACCTCTTCCCTCTGTTTGATCTTTAATTTATATCCAACATTTTTGTACTTGTAATCTTCCAATACGCCTGTCATATGACTGTAAAAATACCTTTTTTCATCACATCCCACGCTCCAACCCATATTAAAGCCTACCATCTTATCTTTATCAAATGCCCCCAAAATTATACCTCCATTCTCAACAAGAGCTTTTAGCATATGTACTGGCGTTGTTTCCCTATAATCTGGCATTGCCCAAGCAGACTTTTCTATTTCAACAACACTTTCCAAGTCATTTACTTCCTTTATTTTTCTTATACTTAATTCCCACAAGGTTTTCTCCCAAAAATTTATTATAATATAAAATTAAAAAGTCTGATTTTATAATACTAAGTTTTAAAAAATATTTAATACAAAGGTATCGGGGATAAAAATGAAGTACAGAACTTTTGGAAAAACAAAAATAAAGGTAAGTGAGGTTGGATTAGGCTTTTGGCAAATAGGCTCTACATCGTGGAAAGGAGATATAAAAAATGCTAAGGAAATTGTAAAGCAATCTTTGGAATCTGGCATTAATTTTTTTGACACAGCAGAAGTTTATGGTAATGGCAAGAGTGAAAAATCTCTAGGAGAGGCTCTAAAGGAGCTAAATGCAATAGATTCCTCATTTGTTGCAACAAAGGTAGGCGGATTTAGACCTTCTGGCTACTTTATTGAAAAGGGGATAAAAATGTCAATAAAAAATCTGGGATTCAAACCAAACCTTTTACAACTACATTGGCCTCCTCCTTTTTGGATTCCTATTTGCACAGTAATAAGAGGAATGGAAAGCGTTGTAAATAAGGGATATGTTGATTACATAGGAGTTTCAAACTTCTCTGGAAAGTTGCTGAAAGATGCAATACATTGTACATCTAAATATGAAATAATTTCTAATCAAGTTGAATACAACCTTTCTTATAGAGTTGCTGAAATAGATTTATTCCCATTAGCTAAAAAAGAGAACATAGAAATAATAGCATATAGTCCTTTAGCAAAAGGAGCTTTAGCTGGTGCAAAGAACCCATACAGTTTAGCTCAAAAATCAGATAGAAGGTTTAAAAAGATTGCAGAAGATAAAGAACTGATATCAACTTTAAACTTAATATCACAAAAATATAACTACACTTGGTCCCAAATAAGTTTAAAATGGATAATAAACAATAATGCCCTTCCCATACCTGGGACTAGAAACAAGGAAAGAGTAAAAGAATACGCTATGTCATCTAATATTGAGATAAAAGAAGAAGATCTTTTATTGCTTAATAAAGTTTCCAACAAATATATAAACACATGGGGTAATACATACAACAATTTGAAATTTATAAGATATGTGCCATGCGCATTCCAATATCTAGGAATAAAATTATCTGGAGGAGCATAATCTTTTGAAATTTATATTTTGCATAATAAGCGGTAATAATCCGGTGTTACCAGGGAAGACTGCTAAAGTTTTCTAGAATTATATTTATTATTTAGAGATGAGGGATAAAAAATGATAGGTGATATTGTAAAAAAATTCTTCGCGAGAGGTCAATACAAAGAGACTGGTCTACAAGGGGAAGGTATAGAATACGATGAAATACTTGCCCAGTTAGGTATGGTAAAGATGGAGCTAGACAGAATAAAGACTACAATCATAAACGAGATACATGGCTATTATGAAAAAATGATAGAATCTAAGAAATCAAATGACAACGAAGGAGCTGAGATAAATGCTGCCGAAATAGTATTGAAAAAGAGGGTTTTGAAGGCTGTATTAACTTATGGAAACATGATAGAGTTAGCAATAAGGAGGATACAGGATACAAGGAGTTATGAATCAATAGTTAAAGTAATGGCTCCATTAAAATATGCCCTAAGTTCCATGGATGAATATCTATCTGGCTTTGCGCCAGAAGCTATTACATCATTAAGCAATGTATTAGAAGAGACTGAAGGAGTCATAAGGAAGACTGGAATAATAGCCAACACAATACCTCAAGGCAAGAGCGTTTCAGAACTTGTTCCAGAGGCAAGCGAATTAATAACTAGCGCTATTGCCAAGGCACAAAAAGAGGCCGAACAATTGTCACCTAAAGTTCCAGAAACTTTTGACCCTGAAATAATAGAAAGGAAAGTTTTTGAATACATAAAGGAGAAAAACGGAGTTTTAAGCCTAAAGAAGGCATCAGAAGAGTTAGGTATACCTTTAAACATAATTAAAGCTACATTGTATAGATTAGAGGCAAGAGGAATAATAAAGGTAGATTTACCCAACGAACAACAAATATAAACAGCTTTTCACTCTTTAAACCAATTTTTATAAAATTAGCAATTGAGGTCAGATCATGTCAGAGACAAACCCAGTTGCTATGTTAGAGCAAACTGCTAGGAGAAAAATGCATGAAGCTTTAGATGCAGAAAGAAATAAAGATTATGAAACAGCCATAGACAAATATAAAAAAGCAATTGAGGCTCTTGAAGAAATAATAAGAAATTATCCTGATCATCCTATGTCTAAAATATACAGGAAAACAATCTACGAACTAAATTTAAGGTTAAAATATTTAGAAAATAAAGCCAGTCAACCAATTGGGGAAACAATTTCAGACGAAATAAAGGTTGAAATAAAAGGTGATATAAATGAAAACCTACCAGACTTCGTGCTTAAAGAAAAGCCTAGCGTGACTTTTGACGATATAGCAGGTCTAGATGAAGCTAAGAGAGCTATAAGAGAAGCTATAATATACCCAATAAAGAGACCTGACCTATTCCCCTTGGGATGGCCTAGAGGAATACTCCTTTATGGACCTCCTGGAACAGGGAAAACTATGTTAGCTGCAGCAGTTGCTAATGAAATTAATGGAGAATTCATTTATTTAGATGCCGCAAACATAATGAGCAAGTGGCTTGGCGAAGGAGAGAAAAACGTAAAAAAAGTGTTTGACTATGCCAGAAATAAATCAAAGAACGGCATCCCAGTTATAGTGTTCATAGATGAATTAGATGCCCTTTTAGGAATACATACAAACGAAGTAGGTGGGGAAGTTAGGGTAAGAAATCAATTCCTTAAAGAAATGGATGGCCTTCAAGATAAATCTACAACTATACATGTATATGTAATAGGAGCAACTAATAAACCATGGGCATTGGATGAACCTTTTATAAGGAGGTTCCAAAAGAGAATTTATGTACCCCTACCAAATAAAGAGGCCAGATCTAAACTGCTTTCGATCTTAACTTCAAAAGTAAAGCTAGATGATAACATAGACTTTGAAAAGCTAGCAGAAATGCTTGAAGGGTATTCGGGAAGCGATATTAGAGATATAGTGCAAGATGCATATATGAGGGTTGTAAGAGAATATTTTGAATCTGAAAACAAAGAAGAATCTGTAAGGCCAGTTACTATAGATGATTTTATGGAGGCAATAAAGCAGAGAAGGCCTAGTGTTAATAAAGAAATGCTAAAATTATATGAGAATTGGACGGAGAAATTTAAGGCTATTTAAAAATTGTTGGATCCTTCCTTAGAGCTGATTCCCAAAAAAATATTTCAAAATTTACGCTGTTTTTAAATATATTCTTTAATTCTTCATTTATCTTAATGGATTCTAATGAATCCAATATAACTTCTACCCTCTTTCCATATTCATCTGAGCCATAAAAGCTTGCCCATAAATTATATACCTTGTCCGGGGAGCCTTTAACAAATTCTCCTATAAATCTATAACCTACCATACATGGAGTCCATGCAGCAAGAAACTCTTCCCATCCTACGCTGGAATAATAGTAAAGGTGCCTAGTATATGCATAATTTACTAAATTATAACCGATTTCATTAATTATTGCTTCATCTATATTTAATTCTCTAAAGACTTCTTTTTCTACTTCTAATCCCTTATCCCTTGTATTAAATATAGAGTTCAATATATTAGTTATTTTATCAAGTGGGGCCTTGCTAGATGCATTTAATAATGATTTTAACATTACATTAACATATTTAGAGTCTTGAACCATATAATATTTAAAAGAATCTAATGGCAATGTTCCTTCTTTCATTTTAATAACAAATTCATGCCTTATATATTTTTCCCATAAATCTCCAACACTATTTCTTAATACATCAAAGTTACTCAATTTTATCCCTATTACTACTAAAAATAGTAAAAGTTAAATGTTTTGTAAAAGTTGAAATATTAATTTATAGTTGAGACAGCAGAAGTTGACCTCCTCGCCGCCCTTTAGGGGGTAGCTCACATCTGACCTCTTCCCCACCCTGAAGGGTTCCCTGAGGTCTCAAGGGTTACACCCCTTTATGAGTGCTACTCTATTATCCCCCAAGCCGATTAGGAAAAATCGGCTCCCGCTCCTCATGTTTTAAGAGTTGATCGGCCTGGAGTTTATTTTATTACACTTGTTAGTTGGGGTAGATGCATACTCATGTTTCAGTGACGCATACCCCCTTAGCAACTGTCTTAATTTTTAATAAGTTTCTAATCTTAAAAAATTACCCCGCCCCTAGAAGGGGTTTGTCGTTCGCTTTATCAACATATCAACATATAAGAAGAATAACATAATTATAAAATCATGAAACATAATAAAATAAGGTGGTAAATTTGCAAGAAAAAACATTAAAGATTGGCTTAACCCAACTCATATCTAGCAAAAATAAAGAAGAAAATATATTGAAAATTGAAAAATATTCAAAAAAAGCAAAAAATAATGGTGCTGACATGGTAATTTTTCCTGAAGTCTTTATGGTATATTTTTCTTCTGAAGATAGCTTAGAGAAAAGAGCTAAGGAAGCTGAAAGCTTAGAAGGTAATTTTGTAAAAAATATATTGAAAATATCAAAGCAATATAATTTATCTATAACTGTAGGTATGTATGAGTCTATTGAAAATAACTTAAAAACATACAATACTACAATAACAACAGATGATAATGGCAATATAATAAATATTTATAGAAAAACACACCTTTATGATGCATTCAATTTTAAAGAATCAGAATTTTTCCTAGAATCAAATAATCCTTATAATGTTTTTGAGTTTAATGGATTTAAGATAGGAATTATGGTATGCTATGAGATAAGGTTTCCAGAAATCGCAAGAATTTTAGCTTTAAAGGGAGCAGATGTAATATTAGTGCCAAGCGCATGGTTTAAAGGATATAATAAAGAAGAGCAATGGCTTACTTTAATTAAAGCCAGGGCTTTAGAGAACACAGTTTATTTGGGATCGTCAAATCAAATAGGAAATGTATTTACTGGCATAACAAGTTTTGTAGATCCTTTAGGAATTATAATTCAAAGGATGAATGAAAATGAAGGTATAATATTTGGAGAAGTTAATAAAGAAAGAATTTACGAAGTTAGAAAAATTTTACCATCTCTATATCAAAGAAAGCCTGAACTTTATAAGGGGATTTAAATTTATTAACTTTAAATTACTTATTAACTTGGATACAATATTAAATGAAAAATTAAATACTAAAGGTGGAAATAATGGATTATGAGAAAAAGGAATTATATTTTCCATGCAGTGGAGAAAAGTGCCATGGTATTTTATATTTTCCTTCAAACATAAAGAAAACTCCTGCATTAATAATGGGAATGGGCTTTGGTATGATTAAGGAAGTTCATGCGGATGATTACGCTCCATATTTTGCTCAAAAGGGTATTTCTGTTTTAGTTTTCGATTATAGAAGATTTGGAAAAAGCGAGGGAAAACCAAGACAAGCATTATATCCTATGGACCAGGTATCTGATTACAGATGCGCAATTTCATATATGAAAACACTTGATATAATTGATCCAGATAAGATATGCATTTGGGGAACAAGTTTTTCAGGAGGCCATGTATTGACTTTATTGGCCTTTCCAGAATTAGGATTAAGATGCGGAATATCTCAAGTACCAAATGTTTATTCTTACAGAACTGCTTTAGAATATTTTGGTAGCCTAGAACCGGTTTTAATGATATCTTCGCAAAACTCAAAAGAGTGTTGTGAAGGAAATCCATCTTATATTCCCATAGTATCTAAAGATGGTATTGCAGCTTTAATGTCTAAGGAAGCCTTTGAATACTATTCAAATGTTGCATTAAAATTTGAAACATTTCAAAATAAGATTACTTTAGATAGCTTACCTCATATAATGGCTTACAATCCAGGAGATTATGCTCACTTAATAAATAAGCCTTTGTTAATGATAATTGCCCTAAAAGATCAGACAACGCCTCCTAAAATAGCTAAGGAAGTAGCGGGAAAAATTAAAGGAGAAGTAACCTTAAAAGAATATGATGTTGGTCACTTTGAAATCTACAAACAGCCTTTGTTAAAAGAAATTGCAGAATTTGAATCAGATTGGATTATTAAGAGGTTATAAAAATGTACAACTGGTATGAAATAGAAAAATTAAATGATAAAGTATATGCGATAATAGACAATGATGGAGGGTGGTTTTTAAGCAACACAGGACTTGTAGACATGGGTTCATATACACTTGTTATTGATACACAATATAATGAAAAGAGAGCAAATGATGTTTTAAATATAATCAATGATTTAAGATTACCAAAACCTGGTTTAATAATAAATACTCATCATCATGGAGACCACACGTGGGGAAATCATGTTATTAATAAACCTGCAATTATGCATAAAGAAGCAAATAAAATGGTTAATATATTAAAAGAAAACAGTCTTAATATTTATAAACAGTTTTTCCCTCAATTGGACTTTAAAGGCTCTGAATATACGTTACCAGATATTGTAATTGGAGATGAAGGTGTAATTTTAGAAACAAAACAAGGGTTAATTAATGTAAAGTATTTGGGACCATCGCATACAATAGGAGATATAATAGTTATAGTTGATTGGGCCGATGTAATTTTTGCAGGAGACATAATATTTAATCAAGTTACACCTTTGGCAATTGATGGCACAATATTAAACTGGATTAATGTATTGGACAAATTAGAAGAAATTTCAAATGGTAAAATTATAGTAGGAGGGCATGGAAAAATAGCTGATGAAAAAACAATAAGGCTTATGAAAGAATACTTCTTACACATAGCAAATAGAACTAAAGAGAGCATATCTAATGGAATTTCAGATCCTTTAATTATTTCAAAGAATATAGGACCTGGACCTCTTAAAGGTTGGAGACTTGAAGAAAGGATAGTCTTTAATGTGGAAAGAGCATTACTAGATTTTCAAGGAAAACCCCCAGGAGAGTTAATAACAAACCTACCAGAACTTGCTATCAAAATGATAAAATATTCAACTCCAAACAAATAGTAAAAAAGTAGAAAGGTTAATGTTCCCTAAAAACTGTTGCAACAATTATAAAAAAGAATTAATAAACCTCACCTTTTAAAGCAGGTAAAGATCTAGCTTTACCTTCTTGAAAAATAAACACTATTAATAGGTGAAGAGTTGTCGAAAACATAAAGTAAGCCTCTAACCCATACTAACATTTATTTACAAACTTAATAAGATATAATTACCCTTTGGTCAATTATCTATGAGGAGCGGAGCAATTATTACTTCCATACTCTGACCTCCTCTCTGCCCTGAAGGGTTTCCTGAGGTCTCAAGGGTTACACCCCTTTTATGCTACTCTATTATCCCCCAAGCCGATTAGGAGAAATCGGCTCCCGCTCCTCATGCTTTAACAGTTGATCGGCCTGGAGTTTATTTTATTACACTTGTTAGTTGGGGTAGATGCATACTCATGTTTCAGTGACACATACCCCTTTAGCAGCTGTCTCAATTTTTAATAAGTTTTTAAATTAAAAAACTTTATCCTGCCCCTAGAAGGGGCTTGTCGTTCGCTTTATCAGGGGCTTATCTTATGTTTTAATGAAGCTTATTCAATTTGTTGGTTATTTATTTTTCAAAAAAAGTAAAGTTTTTTTCACTTCTTTTAAAAGACAAGGTTTGTTATTTCTTTTTTATTATGCATCTTTTATAAGAAAATGATACTTTTTATATGAAACAAAATTGATCATTGTTAACCGGGGGGTTAACAATATTATTAACAATTAAACTCATTTAAACAGAATTTAGTTTATGTATAGAAAAATTAAAAGATTATAACTTTTTACCTATTATTATACATAGCATTCTAATAATTTTCTAATTATTCATGGATTTTGTTATATAAAATGTTTTTAGTTGATTATGGCATTTCATCGCTTATTCCAGATGCATAATATGCAAGTTTTTTGCTTTCGTCATAATTGTAAGATCTGTATAATTCTATAACACTAGCCTCTATGGAGCCTTCTGCATGTATCATTATTGTAGTGAAGAACGCCCCTAGGCTAGATAGCAGTTCTCTAGTTAATGATAATATTTTAGACCTAGTTAATGGATCTGTTCCTTTCTTTCCAACTAGGTATTTTTTCAAATATCTTGCCTCTTCTTCGTTATAAAAATCCTGGGTTGATGGTAAAGTATCTGCAAGTCCTCCAGCTATTTCAACTAAATCCTTAACTACATTAAGATAAGTTTCATTTGAAATAAGTTTACCTATATTAGTAAATACCCTATTAGGAACTGCAATCTTTGTGTCTTCATCAATTTCAGCATATAAGGAAGCTGCTAAGGCAGATTCCCTTAATATTTCCTTGTATTTTATCATATCAACGATATCTCTCCTTATATGAGATTTATCATCAATACCATTTAATTCAGCTAGGAGTTTTCCTAAACCTATTAACAAATCCCCTATTACAGCCCTATAGGATATCGCAGTAAATCTGTGAAATGTAGGAAACATTACAGCCAAAGGCCCTGCAAATTGGTATTCTCCGGCCAGAAAAACTCTTTCCCATGGTACGAATACATCATCAAATATTATTAGTGATTGCGTTTCCATGTTTTCTTTACCTAATACAAACCATGGATCGTTTAAAGATGTTTCAACGGCTTTTAAAGGTTTTGAAATCATTTTTAACCCTTTAGTATTTGGGGGTATTGAAAAAGAAACTGCATAGTCTTTATCTTTTTCGCTCATGTTTCTTGTTGGCAAAACAATAATTTCATTAGCGACAGGTGCTTGGGTTATATGGGACTTAGCTCCTCTAACTATAATGCCATCTTTATTTTTATCTACTATCCTTAAATATAGATCTTTATCCTCCTGCTCAAAAGGCCTTAAATCTCTGTCACCCTTTACATCTGTTTGTGCAACAGCTAATCCCAAATCGTTTTTTATAACATGTTCGTAAAATTTCATTATATTTTCATAATAGCGAGTTTTTAAATACGAATCAATTTTCTTTGTTATAATCATGAGAGCAAAAATAGCATCAGATCCAATACCTTTTATCACATCAAAACTTCCTCTCCCCATTTTTGATGTTTCATAAATTAAGTTAAACCTTTCCATTAAATCATTTCCATTTCTTGGTATTTTATAAAATTTGCTGGAATAGCCAAAATTATCGTCTTTGTAAACAAATAAATCTCTAGTTTTCTCATTTTCCTGCAATTTATATATAAGGGAGGCATGATTTACAGCACTTCTTAAAACTTCATGTTGTGTAACATCATAAACTTTTGTACCTCTATAATAAATTTCTCTGCCATCTTTCAAACTATTTACATAATCTTGAGAACTCATTAAACCCATAATCTCTCCCTATTTTCTTGTTTGTATGAATTATATTTAAATATAGCAAATTATTAATTCTATATAAAGTTTTTAAAAAATTTAAATACAAAGTCATATTTAATTGGTTTAACCTCCTTCTATTCATGAAGAGTTTTATGAGGTATTAAGAGCTATTTATGGTAATAAAGAGAACGACAAACCTCGCGCCTTCTAGGGGCGAAATAAAATTTTAAATTAAATCTTTTTTATAACAGAGTAGCACTCATAAAGGTTGTAATCCTTAAGATCTTAGGGAACCCTTCAGGGCTGGGAGGAAATCAGATACTAATATCTTGAATCGATATTACTTTAATAAGCAAATTTAATTTTTAAAAAATTTTAAAAATTAAAAAATAGTTTTTATCAATTTCAAATTAATACCATCCGACATATACCTTTCGCAATTAATAATTTTAAAAATACTGATCCTATTTATAATAAATCAATTGCATAGAAGCCATTATGCCAAAGTAAAGCATAATTAATGCCATTATAATCAAGAAAATGCCAAAGTGTTTGTTGCTTAAAAATTTTCTACCGGTTTTTCCAATAATCCCCATTGTACCCAGCCATACAAAATCCATCCATACATGGCTTGCATACATTACAGATATGCCAAAGATAAAACCTATTGATGTTGCCGATAAAATTAAAATTAAACCTACCGTAGCCCACCATGATAAAAATAGAGGATTAGATGCAGTTAATAAGAAACCTGTAATAATTGGTTTATTTACAATTTTAAAACTGTTTGATATGCTTTGGTCAGATACAAAACCGTTATCTTTTAACCTAAAGTATCCATCTTTTATTACAATAAAAGAAAAATAAACTATAAAGGATATTAGTATAAAACTCAAAACATATTTAACAATAGCATCATTTAATAAAGCCTTTATTTGCTGCAATAATATTGCTAATGCTACAACAAATGGTAGCTCAAAAAGCAGATGGCCAAGCGCTTCTTTAAAGCCGCTAAACCATGACCCTTTCGAACCCTCGACTATTGCTGAAAAAGTTAATGGACCAGGAGAAAATGCCCCTGATACACTCAATGTTATAGTTAATATTATCAGATATAGCAAATCCAAACTCTACACCACACCTCTTGTTAACTGACTTAATTTTTACTTTACTTGCCAGCTTTAAATTAAGGCTAGATCTTCGAACCCGTATCCCTAATCCGGAGAGCACTCTTTCATGTTTCCTTTGGACTGGGATTCATTCGTTTATTCCCCCGGGGGGGACACTTTTTATTAAATTTACTAGAATTTAAAAATCTTTACATCGATCTAAAATAAATGATGCTACTCGTCCTTTATACCAACTCGAACTCTGGTATTTTATCTATAAGCCCTCTTTCCTTTGCTATCTCATGAACTTTTTTAATTGATTTTATTCCAATTTCCCCCATATCATAAATTGATTTACAGCCATCTATAAAAGATTTAACAGTTGGCTTATCTGAACCAGGTGCATAGTTTAATGCATAGTTTAATGCTTCTTCTTGATGCGATAATGCATATTTTATTGATTGCTGAAATATTACCCTAATTTCTAATGCATCTTCATAGCTAAGTCTTTTGCTAACAACATATGATCCCATAGGTAATGGTAAATTTCCTGCTTTATTTTTCCATTCCTCATTTATATCTGCAATTTTTATTAAACCGTATTTTTGATAAATAGCAGTCGTAGTTGGCCCAAGTATTAATAAACCTGCGTCAACTTCCCCTTTTACAACGCTGTTGATTATCTCGTCAAACCTTACCACAACTTCTTCCTTAGAATTAAAGAAGAGCTTATAATAAAAATAACCACTAAACGATTTCCCAGGTATTGCAATTCTTAAATCATTTATCTCATCTTTTTTATACATTTTCTTTGAAACAATTATAGGTCCTACATCACTTCTTTGAGTGCTGCCGCTTCTTAGTAAATAATAGCTATCTGCAACTCTCCATAAATTAACTGAAGATATTGCTGTAACTTCAAGATCTTTCCTAGTTATTACTCTTTGGTTTAATTTATCGAATTCCTCATAACTTGGGTCTATTTTAATTTTTTCGCTGAATTTGTTATGCAGTATACCATAAACTAAAAAATATGCATGAACTGGATCATAATAATGATAAAGCGAACGACAAGCCCCTTCTAGGGGCGGGGTAAAGTTTTTTTAAGTTTAAAAACTTATTAAAAATTGAGACAGCTGCTAAAGGGGTATGCGTCACTGAAACATGAGGTACGCCTCTACCCCAACTAACAAGTGTAATAAAATAGGGTTCCAAGCCGATCAACCCTTAAGGCATGAGGAGCGGGAGCCGATTTCTCCCGCAATATCGGCTTGGGGGATAATAGAGTAGCACCCGTAAAAGGGGTGTAACCCTCTAGACCTCAGGAAACTCGCCCTTCAGGGCGGGGACAAGGTCAGAAGACTTTACAACTTTCAAATCTACCAATTTACTCACCGCTTAGTGGTTAAATTTAAAAGTATAAAAGCTGATAGAGTTAAAATAATAAATTGTAATATTAATAATTAAGCTAAAAAAGCTCCTCTTTAATTAATAATTATTTATAAACCTTAAAAAGAAATAATAAACCAGCCATAAATTTATTTAAAAATCAAAATATAATAGAAGGAAGAGAAGGTAAATATTTTACATATCCCATTAGGTTAAAAAAAGTTTAGATTCTCTTTCTATTCTTTTTCTACTATTGCTTCTCTAAAAAACAACTTATTTTCTTCCTTTATTATTTTAAATTTACCTAATAAATCCTTCCACTCATTTTCGCTAACAGAAGTTTTTCCCTTGCTTAACGTTTCAATACTTATATATGCCATTCCCTTAGGTTTTAAAATTCTGTAAATTTCATTAATAGCACCCTTATGATCTAACATACAACATAAAACATTATTTGAAAAAACGAAATCAACAATTTCAGATTCTATTTTTAATTTATTAGCAGAAGCTAATTGTGTTACAACGTTTTTTAAACCCAGCCTTTCAATTTTTTTATTCAATATATCTATCATTTTCTTATCGGAATCCACAGCATAAACAAATTTGGCCATTTTAGAAAGCTTTACTGTATAAAAACCTGGTCCGCACCCTATATCAGCAACTACCATATCCTCTTTAATGTACTTTAAAGCCTTTTTCCTATCAAAAATTTTTCTTATAGGGTTATCTAGCAATATCGGATTTAAATGCCTATCGCTCATTATTGCACACAATTATTTAGAAAAAAGAAAGTTCTTATGCTTTAATATTTATTATTTTTTCTGGTATACTAAATGAGACAACATAATTTGGTTCATCAACTACCTCGCTCATCTTCAGGCTACCTACTACACTACATAGAATATATGCCTCTTCTCCGCTCAACCCTTTGCTCTTCAATTCTTCAACCATGTTTAAAACGGCTTTTCTAGCTGCAGCTATGGGGTCTTTATCTATACCCATAGTTACTATTTGTTTACCGGTATCATTAATATTAACAACAGCCTTTGGTGTATCAATCTTCTCCCCCTTTCTTAAATCCACCTTTATTAATACTCTTGCTGAGGTTTCTATTGCTGTTCCTGAAACTTCTCCATCACCTTGAGATGCGTGGGGATCTGCAAGAGAAAGCAATGCCCCTTTTACGTTAACTGGGAAGTAAATTATTGAACCTTGGGTTAATAACCTATTATCCATGTTACCTCCTGAACTATGAGGAGGTATCATGGGTAAATCACCAAACTTTGGTGCAGTTCCAATAACTCCTAAAAACGGATTTATAGGTATCTTAATACCTTTTAAAAAGTCTTTTGCTGTTGCATAACCATTTTTAATATCCCAAATGACTAGTTTTTCTTTAAATAAACCTTTTAAAAGACCGAAATTGCTCAGTATAGCAGACCATCCCCAATTACCAACTTCGATCTCTTTTAATGTAACGACTAAAGTATCTCCTTCTTCTGCCCCCTCAACATAAATAGGCCCAACAGCTCCATCAAATTTTGATTCATCAATCTTATGCATATCTTCTGTTTTAAAATCATATTTTATTTGATTAGTTGAAGAGTCTGGTATTAATACTTCTACTTCATCACCTGGCTTTATATAAAGCTTTGGCTTATTATAAGGGGACCAAACAAAATGAACGTTTGATAAATCAAAGCCATCTAATTTCAAATCTCCTCCCCCTGCTCTAATTTAACTCTTAGATCCTTTTTCCTATAATAAAGTATAGCTCCAGCTATGAGCCAAGCAGCAACGATTGTTGTGCCTATTATTACATAGATGTTTATTGAAGTGAATGAGGCGTATATAGCAAAACCGAATATTAATGTTGCTATTATAGGTATTATTACGTGAAGTGAATTTAGCCTGTTCTTCTTTTTCATATAAAAAGGCAATGCTGCGTTAACCATAATGTGATCTATTAATGTGCCCAAACCTGTCCATAACCCTGTTACTAAAAATGCGTTTAGAGGCCCTAAAACCCAACCTGTTATTGTAAATAGAGCAATCCCAACTGCGGTCATAACTATTAATGATATATGAGGACTCTTATATTTTTTATGTGTTAAAGATAGCTGTGATGGTAAAGCATTATCTTTGGCCATAGTATACATATCTCTAGATCCTGCATTTATTATAGCAACTGTATCGACAAAACCGCTGTTAGCCATAAATATAAATATAATTGATGCTAAAATAAAACCCCCATATTTTACTGCTTCTATTAATCCGGGGACAAAGTTGCTGAAATATGTAGACATGTTATTTGGACCCCAACCAACTGTCATAGTATAGCTTGCAAAAGTAAAGAAAATTACCAACAGGGTTATAGTTGCTATGACTCCTCTTCTTATATTAACGTGGGCTTGTTTAGCTTCTCCTCCAAGAAAAGTCATTGAACCCCAGCCTGCATATGATGTAAAAGCAAAAACCATGCCTAGGCCAACTCCCATTAACCCAAGAGGGGAATATTTCAAACTATAAACTCCCGGATCCCATGGATGTGGAGCGCGCAATAATATTACTATACCTAAAATAAATATTAAAACCATTTCTATTGTGCCTGTATAAACGCTGTACCTTAATGATGGCTTTATCCCAAAGTATGCTAATAAAAATGCCAATACTGCAACCAATAATCCTAAGGGATACCATGAATAGCTAGGTAATGAAATTCCAAGAGCTTGCAATCCAAATATTATAGCTAAAGAGGTTTCAAAATATATAAAAGGTGTAGCTCCAATAACTGTATAGAGCATGTATACCTATCCACCAAAAGCACCTACCCTTGGACCAAAACCTCTCTCTATATACCTATAGTATCCTCCGCTTGATGCAACACTTCTTGAAAATTCATAAACAACATATGCTGCCGCGAAAACTGCAGGTATTGCAAATAAATAAGCTAATGGTAAAGCACCATATGCAAAGCTAGCAGCACCTGTCATAGTTGCTAGTGCCGCTATTGCTGGAGCGGTAAAAGATACTGATTGAAAAATCAATTCCAAAAAGGTTACGCTGCCCCTTGCCAATTCTCTATGTTCCTCTCCCATAAATAACACACCACCTAAGCTCAAAAAAAAGTGTGTTGGAGTTTAAATTTTTATTTAATACTACCTGCTTCACCTTGAAATTATTACTTTGCTGTTTATAAAGAGCAGGATATAATCTAGTTTGTCTTGAGGATTAAGGTCCCCAAAAAATGATTGCTTTATGCTAGCAAATGGGTAAAACACTATTGGCGCTACAACTCCTATATTATTCCTATATTCCCTGCATCCACTTTATTAACAAATTCCCTTGCATAATATCCTGATTTAGTCTAAATTAAGGAAGCATTACCATAACGACTCTTATAAGAGGTATAGTTTGAAAATATCTTTATTTTTCCATCATTTTTATGGAAAAGTATAATCATTCTAATTGCAGTTTCATTACCGTCTGTTCCTGAAGTTCCAAAGAAGTACTTAGCAAGATTATATGACGGTATTGATTTTAATTCAGAAGAAACCTTCGCCCTAATTTCTGTAGCATAACCAGATTGTATATACTCTAAAGTGTTTAACTGATCGTAAACTGCTTTGGCTATCCTTTTATTGACAATCCCTAGGTTTGAGCACATTAATTGAGAAGAAAAATCAAGATTTTTCATCTTCAGAGTACTCGAAATAGCAACCATATGCTTTTGTTACAACTAAAGGATTCTAACCGGATTGCTTCCTTTAGGTACTGTATGTTAAATTAGTAACTGTATTATTTACATAAAAATTCTTTTCCGTGGAAATTTTAGCACACTAATAACCATTCAAACTTTAAGCTATAAAAATTTTCTCTACTTTATATCTTTTTAATATTAAAGTAAATATATTAATTTACAAAATTTAAATAGTTTTCTTGTTAATTATAAATATTGGGCACAATTGGAAAAGAATGATATAGAAAACAAAGGAAATTATGAACTAGAAGAAATCCTCATTTCTTATGTTACATCTTTTAAGATAGAGAAAAAATTCATTAAAAATAGGAAAAAAATCTTGAAAAAATTCCCTACATTAGATCTTCCCAGCAAAGAATTTGAAGATATTTCAATAAAGCCACCCATATATGTATATAAAAATGCGAAACAAAACTTAGAAAATTCTGTGCTATTAAAAACTTTTCTTTATCATTTGTTTAATTCTATTCAAGGAATTTTCTTTGAAAACGCATTTTTGGAAATAACATATATAGATAATGTTAAAATTAACAGATTTTCCTCTACAGATATATCAAAAGGTATGGATACTAAAATACAAGGAGAATTGCTATTAGAGGGATCTTTAATTAATGTCCTCTTATACACAATAGATGCTGTAACAGTTTTTCTAATTTTTGAAAATAAAAATGCTGGAATTTATGATATAAAAAGATTGCCTCATTTACAACATCCAAGGCATATATATATTAATTATGAAAACGATGATAAAAAAGATGAAATAAGACAAAATTCTAATGGATTAAACGAATATACCCTTATGGAATTTACGTTTAAGTTAATCTATGATAGGCTGGGAGAGAATAAAGAAACTATGAAAAAATATCTTAAAGACAACTATAGAGGGAGAACTTACACTTCAATCTCTGCAAAGGTTTGCAATGAAAATCTAGATAACATGAATAAATATATTCCAATGATAGTAGAAGGATACACAAATTTCTACGTTAAGGATCCAGAAAAATACGTAGAAAAACATAACCAATCCTTAACAAACGATACTAAGATATTTTTAACAGATAAGGTCTTCATAGTATTTAGTATTTGTAAAATTGATAACCGCAAAATGAGAAGCGATTCTAAAGACTTCATCTCATTTGGGTCTTTAATAGGATTATTAGTAACTTATATTAATTTATATCAACATGAACACTTTGAGGTTATCAGTAGAATCAAATATAAAAACTTATCAAATAGAGAAATTTTTCAAAGGTTAGATTATATATTATCATCTGCATCAATACTGTATGACCCAAATTTTATAGAAACACCTTTTTTAAAGCGTTTAATTAGATATCTAATGAATGAATATAACTATTATGATTTCTATGAATCTCTAACTGCTACTATGAATAATTTATTCTTTTCTAGAACACAAAAGTTATTAATATATTTAACAATAGCCATAATTTTAGCAAGCTTCATTTCCATATTAATTATATTAAGATAACAACTACTATTACTATTCAAAAATAAATATTTAAAAAGTTTTTAATTACTTAAATTTGTTTTTAATTATAAATCTTTTATTTTTATACTAAAGATTGCAAGCATTTTATTGATAAATATTTTAAATTATATGTTTATATAACTATGTTATAAATAAATATTTTATATTAATATTGAATAACTTTAAAGGAGCATATATAAACACTTTAAAAAAGTATATATTGGATTTTATATTGGAAGAAATGCCGTGGAAATCTGGTTTTATATATAAATTTTTAAAAAATTTAATTTTATAGGGGGTTTTAATCTATGAAAACTATAAGATATGCACTAATAGGCCCACCTAATGTGGGAAAATCTACTATATTTTATCGCCTAGTGGGCAGATGTGTAAAGATTGCAAGACCTTAAGCAAAGATATAGGTTCATCCATAGAAGATGAAACTCTTGTTGAGATTTCTGACCCTCCTGGAATATTTATTGTTATAGATCCAAAAGATGAGGACGAGCGCCTGGCACTTTCTGACGCTCTTAATGGAAGCTATGATGGAGTTGTAATTATAGGTGCTCCCATGTGATAAAATAATCACTAAATCTTTTAAAGATTTTAGCTAAGAAAAGAAGAGTAATTTTTGTACTTAATATGGTAGATCTAGCAAATCCTATAATAGATAAAAAGACTTTATCCCTTAAGCTTAGAGTCCCGTTGTCTACACATCAGCAGCCAAGGGAAATGGTATTCAAAAGCTGAGAAAGTTTCTTGTTAATGATGTTGGCGTAAAGGCTGAGGTTTTTGATATAAATGTAAAATTTAAGGGTCAACTCCTAAGGGAAAAGATGCTTAGCAGACCTGCAGTAGCAATTCCTATACTTTTAGGGATCCTTCTCTGACCTCCTCCCCGCCCTGAAGGGCGAGTTTCCTGAGGTCTAGAGGGTTACACCCCTTTTATGGGTGCTACTCTATTATCCCCCAAGCAGATTAGGAGAAATCTGCTCCCGCTCCTCATGGTTTAAGAGTTGATCGGCTTGGAACCCTATTTTATTACACTTGTTAGTTGGGGTAGATGCATACTCATGTTCCAGTGATGCATACCCCTTTAGCAGCTGTATCAATTTTTAATAAGTCTTTAAATTCAAAAAACTTTACCCTGTCCTGAAGGGCTAGGTTTGTCGTTCGCTTTATCAACTCTTATGGCTTTACTCTTTTTAGTGGATGGAACTACGCCCTTCGGCAATAGTCCTTTTGCTCTCATCCCTGTTATAGAACCAACCTTGGATTGGATAGAAGAAAAACTAATCATACCTGAAAATTCAATCCTTACACTCTTTCTAAAAAATGCTATATGGTCAGGAATCTCTGTGGTTATATTATTCATACCTTATGTTGCGGCAGTAGCATTTTTCATGGCACTTTATGAACAAACTGGCCTCATAGGCGCGCTTAGTTCTGGCATAGAAAAAATTACGACAAAATTTGGCTTTTCCCCTCGCAGTGTTGTCATATTATTCATGGGTGCTTCATGCAACGTACCATCAATAAGCTCTACCAGAATAATGTGGGGAAAGAAAAGCAGAACCTTAACTGCACTTCTTGTGCCGTACATTCCATGCGCACCTAGAATGGCCTTATTCATAATAATAGCGTCTGCTTTGCTTCCTTCCTACCTAGTCCCTATAGCTGTCTTGCTTCCTTACCTTACAACTATTGTAGCGATTTTCCTAGGAATTCTTATCTATCGTTCTATTGTAGGTTCTCCCCAAGAAGTAGAAAAGCTTCCTTCTACACCTATTATGATGCCGAATTGGCATATTGTAAGTCTAAGAACCTGGGATTACCTCTTTGATTTTATAAAAAAGTTATCCTTAATGATAATGGGTACCACTTTTTTACTTTGGTTACCCACAATCCTTGGCCCAGGGGGCATAACATATGATATTAAAAGTTCATGGCTTGCAATTGTAGGTAAAGCATTAGAGCATGTATTTGCTCCAATAGGTATTCCATGGCAAATTTCAGTTTCCCTTATGGGTGGATGGATATTTAAAGAAGTAATTATAGGAATACTTGCAGAATTCGGGGGTCTTACTATGCTTAAATCATTAAGCGTTGCCTCTGCTTTGGCCTGACTGTTTTTATAGCATTTTACTCTTCCTGCATAGCAACTTTGACAGCACTTGCAAGGGTTGTAGGGTGGCGTTATGCTTTACTGAGCCTAATAATACAGCTGATCCTTGCATTTCTGTTCTTTTATATAACGTTCTATCTGATATCCCTTTTATAATTTTTCTATAAAGATTTTTATAAGTATTTGCTAATTTTATTGCCCCATATTTATACAAGGTTTATTCATATAAAAATACATGACTATACAGAACTACTTTTTCGACTCACTTAAAAGATTTTTTATTCTAATTGATTTTTATTAAATAAATCAAAGGCCTTTTATAAAAATGCGGCGGCCGGGATTTGAACCCGGGACCTCTGGCGTGGCGGGCCAGCGTCCTAATCCAGGCTAGACTACCGCCGCCCTCACTAACTATAGCAATTTATTAGGGTTTTTAAGGTGAACTACCCCGTCCTCACAGACAGGGCATCCCCACCTCGCGGTGAGGATTCCTGCTTCTTCCAGGAAACCTACTATACACCCCTTCTGAGAAGGGAATGTATAGAGAGGTTCCCTATACACAGGCTCTAAGGGCAGTCCAGACCCCACACGAAGAATATTTAGAGAAGCGTTATAATCACTGTCTACAGTACAACCGCACTTGGGGCAACTAAACACACAGTCAGCCAAAGTCAGGTCATTCTTAACGTGTCCACATTTAGCACACGTTTTTGAAGTATTTCTTGGATCTACCTTCACCACCCTTCTACTAGCGCTACTAGCCTTATAGGAGAGGTGGATCATAAACGTGGAGAAGTTAGATTGAAGAATATGTTTTCTCAAAGTTTTACTTTTACTATCTTCAACTATTTCCTTTACATTGAGGTCTTCCACGTAGATCTCATCATACTGTTCTACGAGCCACAACATCAACTTATGAATATAATCATTCATGAGATTTTCACATGTTCATGTATCTTGGCTAACTTCTTTCTGACCTTCTCGTAGTTTCTAGATCCCTTCTTTTTTCTTGATAGCGATTTTTGCAGGATCTTTATTCTCTTCTCTACCTTATCAAAACCTTAGGATTTTCTATTACTACACCATCAGAAGTAGTTACAAGTTTTTCAACTCCTAAGTCTATTCCAACCACTTTTCCAGTCCTTTCGAGAGGTTTCTTTTCAACCTCGACCTGAAATATTGCATCTGACCTCTTCCCCGCCCTGAAGGGCGAGGTTGCTGTTCTCAATATCAGCCCAGCTACACTCTTCTTTATCATTACTCCTTTTTATATTCTTGCGGTCTGTGGAAGAGTACTTTTATTTCTCCTATTTTTGAGAGAATTAGTTTGTCACCAACCACTTTGTAATTCACATTAATAAATGTTTTAAATAAATATAGATAACTGCAAAAGTTGACTGAGAAATTGGTGGAAACAATGATAAGCTTCAAATGGGTTTACAATAACGATGAAATAAATTTCGGACCTTCTTCTTTAGATAACTTAAGAAACTATCTAAATAATGTTAAAAAGACTATAATAATAACTGGCAAGACTTCAGCAAAAGCTAGCGGTGCGCTAGATGATACAGTAAAAATATTAAAAGAATTCAATATTTCATATACAATATTTGATAATGTTTCTCCTAATCCTTTATCATCTCAAGCAGATGAACTAGCAAAAGCAGTTATTTCTTATGGTGCAGACATAATAATAGCTATTGGAGGAGGTAGCGTTATAGATACTGCAAAGTTAGGCTCGGCCGTTGCAGCTAATGGCGGAAAAACAATAGATTATCTATACAATAAAAGAAAGGTAGAAAAAATTATTCCTGTTTACGCTGTTAATTTAACTCATGGAACTGGAACAGAAGCCAATAGATATGCTAACACAACTGATACAGAAAGAGGAGATAAACTCGGTAATGCCATTTGCTATCCCAAAGCATCTTTTGATGACCCAAAGTACACATTAAGCATGCCAAAAGAGGAAGTCTTGTGCACAACATTTGATGCCTTTTATCACGCATATGAATCCACTACTACTTCAGGCAGCTCCCCATTAGTCCAGATGCTATCAGAAGAAACTGTGAAACAAATCAAAGAAAATTTACCTCTTGCTGTTCAAAATTTAAATGATGTAAATCCAAGATATTATCTCCTATATGCTTCTATGATAGCAGGCGTTTCTATAGATCTAAATCCAACAAATATTATACACGCTTTAGAAAACATAATGAGCGGTTTAGTTCCATCATTACCTCATGGATGCGGACTAGCTATTATAGGCCCATTATTAGCCCCATTAATACACAAGTCTTCACCAAATGAATCAACAAAAATTTTAAAAATCTTAAATCCTGATATTAAGCCAAACTCTGATCCTTCAATGATTACAAAAACAATAACAGAATTTCAAAGTTCTGTAGGCTTTAATAAAAAGTTACGTGATTATGGATTTGGCCGTGATATGCTGAGAGAATCAATAAGGAGGGCATTTTCCAACCCAATCATAGCAGACAGATTAAAAAATAGGCTTTATGGGATTAATATAGATGAAAAAGTTTTGATTAATACGCTTGAAAATTCCATTTAATTCTTAAGCTTACAAATTTAAACCGCGAATTTTACGATACTTTTTGTAAAGACTTAAGAGGTGCCGTTGGTGGCAAGAAGAAGGAGGAAGAAATCATTAAAGCCAAAAAGGCCAAGACATCCGAGCAGGTATTTCCAATGCCCAAGATGCGGGTCTATGACTTTAACAATAGACTTTGTTAAAATAAAAGGTAATGATGAAGAAAAAATAGCAATAGCAAAGTGTGGGAACTGCCATCTATATTGTGAGCTAAAGGTTCCTAAAGTTTTAGATAGGGTTGACGTTTATAATAAAATAGTCGATTTGAGTTATGACAATAAATTAAGTGAATGCGAAAAAACGGAAGAAATGAAACTAGAAGAGGGGAATATTGAAGAAGATGAAGAACAATGATGTATTTAGGGATTAATGGGTGGAATATTGAAGAATAGGGTATTTAAAAAATTATTGGAGGAAAAAATGAATAAAATACATTTAACGTTAATAGATCCAGATAAAACTTCACCTGAAATGGCAAGGTTAGTTTCCTTGAGCGCATATAAAGCAGGTTCTAATGCCATTTTAATTGGAGGGTCTTTAGGAGTTTATGAACCTCATTTAACAGAACTTGTAAATTCTTGCAAAGAATCTGGATTGCCTGTAATACTATTTCCAGGTAACATTAATGGTTTAACGGCATCTGCAGATGCGGTTTTATTTATGCTTTTACTAAACAGTGATGATCCATATTATGTAGGCGGTGTACAAGCCCAAGCGGCACCCATAATATTAAGAATGGGACTTGAAACAATACCCACAGCATATATAATAATAGGTCATGGGGGTGCTGCCGGGTATATAGGAAAAGCAAGACCTATTCCCTATGAAAGAGGCGATATAGCTGCTGCTTATTCTTTAGCAGGAGCAATGCTAGGCGCTAAGGTAATTTATTTAGAAGCTGGGAGTGGAGCCCCCTACCCAATACCGCCACAAACTATATCTTTAGTTAGGAGGGCTTTAGATCAAATAGATTACGACGGCTTATTAATAGTTGGCGGAGGCATAAATAGTCCTGATGTAGCTAGAGAAGCAATAAAGGCTGGTGCCGATGGAATAGTTAATGGAACTATTGTTGAAAGGGATCCAAATTCTATATATCATATGATAAAAGCAGTTAAGAGTTAGGAATATACACGGGTTTAGCTGACCTCTTCCCCGCCCTGAAGGGTTCCCTTTAGGGGGTTCATTAGTTCCCCTCATCTGTTCGGGATTACATCTGTCATCTGAGGGGCAGTCGGGGTGGTCAGAGATCCCACATCTTTTCAAGTGCTCTCTTCTCAATGTTTAATATTCTTATTTTATCTCTATTAGCCTCAAAGCCACACTTAGGACATTTAAATCTCCTATAACCAACCTCTACAAGCTTAGAGCCACATATTGGGCATATTGACGATGTACCTTTAGGATTAATAACAATTGATGGTA